>Ga0123357_10006748_pt1 | contig 14079 bp, 11 predicted proteins | sample TergutEmb28metaG_FD_89873 | JGI IMG/M metagenome (GOLD analysis project Ga0123357, IMG submission 89873) | Embiratermes neotenicus P4 segment gut microbial communities from Petit-Saut dam, French Guiana - Emb289 P4 | ecosystem: Host-associated > Arthropoda: Insects > Digestive system > Gut ... | reverse complement strand
CTTCAATCTCTGCATTAGTTGCGTCCAGTTTGCCGTACGCCAAGTTTTCGCGAACTGTGCCGTTGAATAGCCATGTATCCTGCAGCACCATTGCGAGCTGTCGTCGCACGACGCTGCGCGGTAAAGTTTTCGTATCAATGCCGTCGATTTTGATTGCGCCGCTTTGCGGATCATAAAACCGCATCAAAAGATTCACCATCGTGGTTTTGCCAGCGCCGGTCGGCCCGACGATCGCGATAGTTTGGCCGGCTGTGACCTTTGCGGAAAAGTCGTGAATGACTACTGTTTCGCCGTCATAAGAGAAATGGACGTGGTCAAACTCCACGTCGCCTTTCGCGCGCCAGTTTTCATCAATGTTGACGACTGAATCGTTTGCGAACGATTGTCGCGGATCATTTTTACTCATTCTTCCTCCTCTGGCTCATCCAAGAACTCAAACACACGTTCGCTGCTCGCGGCAGTCGATTGGATCACGTTCGCGATTTGCGAAATCTGCATGATCGGCTGGTTAAACTGCTGAACGTATTGAATGAACGCCTGAATGTCACCGATGTTGATATAGCCGTGAATCGCTTTCCAGCCGCCAAAAACCGCCACCGCCACGTAACCCAAATTCCCGACAAAGTTCATAATCGGCCACATCAAACCCGACAAAAACTGCGATTTCCACGCACTCGTGAACAGCTTTTTGTTGGTTCGCGAAAACTTTTGTTCCGCGTTTTTCTCGCCGCCGAACGCTTTCACGACTTGATGGCCGGCGTACGTTTCCTCAATATGCCCGTTCAGTTCGCCCAGTTGATCCTGCTGCGACTTGAAATATTTCTGCGTGTTTTTCACGACGACCGCGACCAAACCAAACGACACCAATAATACAAAAATCGAAATCCCCGTTAATTGCCAATCAATGCTCAGCATCATAATGATAATTCCAATGACCATCGTCACACTGGTCAGTGCCTGCGAAATCGTCTGTGTCAAGCTCTGCGAAATCGTGTCGACATCATTGGTGATTCGCGAAAGCACATCGCCATACGCGCGCGTGTCAAAATATCGCAGGGGCAGGCGATTGATCTTCTCGCTAATATCTTTGCGGAAACGAAACGCGATGCGTTGCGTCACGCCGGTTAGAATGAAACCTTGCGCGTAACCGAAAATCGCGCTGGCAAAATAGATAAAAATGAGAAACGTCGCGAATTGCCCGAGTTTCGCGAAATCCATTTTTGGCTTAACTGACAGATCCATGGCCTTGATTTCCTTCAATTGATCGGCCGGAATTTTTTTGGTTGCGGCGGCCATCTCAGCGGCTTGTTTCTCAGACGCGGCTTTTTGCTGCGCCATCTCGGCCTGAAAACTCGCGAGTGCAGTGCTGCGTGCATTCGCATCAGGAATCGCGTTGATTTTCGCGAGCTGTGCGTTCGCGGCGGTTTCGGCTTGCGCGGTCATTAATTTTTGTAGATCCGCAAGATTCGTACCTTTCGGAATCACTGTGCCTTTCGGCAGTTGCTTGACAATTGAATCGTAGGCCTGGATCTTGATATAATCATCGACGATTTGGTTCGTCATATTGCCCAAAATCTTCGGTGACATGATCGCGAAAACCGTGCTGGCGATCGCAAAAATCGCGGTCAGCAGCAGCTGCCATTTATAATGCGCCAAATATTTCGCGAGATTTTTCATGGCTTTGCTGAAATGTTTGGCTTTGTCGCCGGATTGCATCATATTAGCGCCGCCCGGACCGCCGTGATGTTTGTTTTGCGATGCTTTGCGCTGGATTTCTTTCAAGTCATCCGTTGAATATTCCGCCATTATTTTCGCTCCTTTTTCGTTTTCGCGAATTTTTCTGCCGCGGCCATTTCATCTGCCATTTCGCTTTCACTGAACTGCGATTTCGCAATTTCCTGATACACCTCGCAATTATTTAACAAATCATAATGCGTGCCTTTGCCGACAACGCGGCCTTCATCCAGCACCACGATCTGCTCAGCTTGTTTAATGGTGGAAATGCGCTGCGCAACAATCAACACGGTTTTGTCGCGGGTGATCGGCTTGAGCGCTTCGCGAAGTGTCGCGTCGGTTTTATAATCCAGCGCCGAAAAACTGTCGTCGAAAATCAAAATCTCCGGATTTTTTGCGAGCGCCCGCGCGATGCTCAAGCGCTGTTTTTGTCCGCCTGAAACGTTCGATCCGCCCTGCGCGATGCGCGCCTTGAACTTACCGTCCAGTTCGTCAATGAAATCGGCTTGCGCGATTTTCGCGACGTCTTTGACTTCTTTATCTGTTATATCCGGCGCGCCATATTTAATATTTGATTCCACTGTGCCGCTAAACAACACACCCTTCTGCGGCACATAGCCGATTTTCGCGATCAAATCCGGCGCCGACAATTCGCGAACATCAACGCCATCAATCGCGATTTCACCAGCGCTGATATCATAAAATCGCGGAATCAGATTTATTAAAGTTGATTTGCCGCTGCCGGTTGAGCCGATAAACGCTGTTGTTTGCCCAGGCTTTGCCACAAAATTGATATCATTGAGAATCGGCGTTTCCGCGTCGGGATAGGAAAAAGTCACATCGCGAAATTCTATACGGCCGTTCGCAAAACTCGTGTCTTCCGCTTCGGCAGATTTTCTCGGGAACTGAATCACCGGTTTGGTTTTCAGCACTTCTGCGATGCGGCCGGAACTGACCGCTGCGCGCGGCAGAAAAATCATCAACATCACCAGAAACATAAAGCTCATCATGATCTGCGACGCGTATTGCATAAACGCCATCACGTTGCCGATCTGCGTTGTGCCGTCGTTGACGGCCGATGCGCCAACCCAAATGATCAGCAGCAGCATGCCGTTGAAAATCAGCATTACGGCCGGCTGCATCAAACTGAGCATGCGATTGACGAAAAGCTGAACTTTCATAATGTCGCCGTTCGCGGCCTCAAACTTCTTCTCCTCGTATTTCTCATTGTTAAAGGCGCGAATCACACGCAGGCCGGTCAGATTTTCTCGCGAAACCAAATTCAACTTGTCCACCAATTTCTGCATGATTTGGAATTTCGGCATCACGAAAATGAACAGCAAAATCACGACGATAAACAGCGCCGCGACGCCGGTGCCGATCGTCCACGTCATATTCGCGGCCTGGTGCCACGCGTTCCAAATCGCGCCGACCGCCATAATCGGCGCTTGCAGCGACATGCGCAGCATCATCAACCACATGCGCTCCAACTGCGCGACGTCGTTGGTGCTGCGCGTGATGAGACTGGCGGTAGAGAAGCCGTTGATTTCGTGCTGACCGAAACTTAAGATTTTCGCGAAGATCGCCGCGCGCAAGTTTCGCGAAAAACCGGTAACGGTTCGCGAGACCAAAAAACCGACACAGACGATGGCGGCTGAGCCGATTAGCGTCACGACCAGCATCCATTCACCCGTTTTCCACAAGTAAGATTGGTCCTGTCCGATGATGCCATTATTCACGATGTTGGCCATGAGCGATGGCAGTTGGAGCGACGACCATACGCCAACACTAGTGAGACCGAGAATCAGCAGCAGTTGCCACCAAAATGGTAAAAAGAATCTCAGAACAGTTTTCACGCGCCGGCCTTCCGTGAAAATTTGACAGCTGTAACAGCACACGTTAAATGAGCAAAATTATTCACTAAATTTTTCATACCGAACAAGTATAACTTTTCATACTTTGGCTGTCAACACTTTTTTTGCGACCAGTCGAAATTTTGCGATAAGCGGTTGTCAGGTTTCTATAAGGTAGCCTTAGTTTTCGCGAAGTTTTTCCCGCCAGTATGCGCTCGCAGCGCATTGAAAATGACGGTGACATCAATTAGTTCCTGTAGTACTGCGCCGATCAGTGCTGGTATGACGCCGAACGCCGCGATGATCATCAACACGATGCAAAGCGCGATGCCCCACCAAACCGACTGCAACGCCACGCGAATCGTGCGTTGTGCGATCTGGCGCAAGGTCGCCACGCGTGACAGGTCGTCCAACATGATTACCACATCGGCCGACTCGCTGGCTGCGGTCGAACCGCGCGCACCCATTGCGATGCCAACATCGCTGGCCGCTAGCACTGGCGCGTCGTTAATACCATCGCCGACCATGGCTGCTGAGCCGTATTTTTCGCGAAGACTTTTCACTTCGCGAACTTTATCTTCAGGCAGCAGCTGCGCGCGAAAATCGAGGCCGACCTTTTGCGCGATGGCAGCGGCCGTGACTTTATTATCACCGGTCAGCATAACAATTTCCTGCATGCCTAAATCTTTTAATTCAGCAACTGTCGCAGCGGTTTCCTCGCGAAGTTTGTCCGCAAAGACGATGCGCCCGGCAAATTCACCATCAATGCCAACAAAGACCGATGTTTGTTCATCGTCATCTGGCGTATTCGCGATCTTATTTTGCTTCAGAAAGCTCGTTTGACCGACTAAAATCTTATGTTTTTCAACAGTCGCGTAAATGCCTGAGCCAGTTATTTCGCGAACATTGGAAGCTGGCGGCAACTTCATTTTTTTCTTTTTAGCGTATGTCAGGAGTGAAGAAGCCAGGACGTGCGACGAACCGGATTCGGCGCCAGCGACTAACTGAACCAGCTTGGTCTCAGCATCTTTACCGAAGTTTTTCACGAAAATTTCGCTCGGCAAAACTTTCTCGATCTCGACCACGCCGTGGGTGAGCGTGCCTGTCTTGTCAAAAGCGATGGCTTTCGCAGCCGCGAATTTTTCCAATGCCGCGCCGTTTTTCGCGATAATGCCGTGACGGGAAGCGCGCGACATGCCGGAGATCAGTGCGATCGGCGCCGCCAAAATCAGCGGACACGGACTCGCGACGACCAAAACTTCCGCGAAACGCGTGGCGTTGCCTGACCAAATCCAGGCGGTGGCCGCGATAGCATAGGAAATCAGTGTGAACGGCACGGCATAGCGATCGGACAGCCGCACGAACGGCGCGGGCTGCTCCTCGGCCTCGCGAACCAGCGCGATAATTCTTTCATATTGTGAATCTTTTGCGGTCGCTGTTGCGCGAATAGTCACGGCCTCTGTGCCGTTGAGCGAGCCAGACATTACCTTGTCGCCGGACTTTTTCGCGACCGGTAAACTTTCGCCGGTCAGTGAGCTCTCGTCAAATTCTGCTGCATCACTCGCGAGTGTGCCATCGACTGGCACGACTTCGGCCGAGCGAACCAAAATCAGATCGCCCGGCTTAATCTCGTTGACCGGCACATCGCGAGTTTCCCCAGATTTTCCGTTATGAATCAGATGCGCGATCTGTGGCGCGCGTTTTAATAACGCCGATAATTCGCGCTGGGCGCGACTTTGCGCGTAATCTTCCAGCGTTTCGCCACCAGTCAGCATTAGCACAATGATGAGCGCAGCCCAGAATTGTCCGACTGCGATACACGCGCCGATAGCGGTGATCGCGAGAATGTCAACGCCGTAGCGACCGCTGCGCAGCGTTTTAACCATGTCGACGAATAGCGTGATCGCGACAAAAACACCCCAGATGATAATCGCCCAGCGCGAGATGTTATTATTAAAATCGCGCATCGCAAATGCGGTAATGAGCGCAGCTAACCCGACAACTACTGTGATCGCGAATTGCCAGTAGTTTTTCACAAAATTGAATAATTTTTTCATGTATATATTATACAATAGAAAAATGATAGACGAACTATTACGTAAGTTCTCCCTGATCTCTGACCAAGTCGATCGCGACGAATTGCGCGTGATTTTGACCGAATTCGCGAAAGTTTTGGATTCGCGAATATCTGGCGACGTGGTGGAATTTGGCTGTTACACCGGCACAACCAGTCTGTTTTTAGCGCGAATACTTCGCAAAGTAAAATCTGACAAGAAGTTGTCTCTTTACGATAGTTTCGTGGGGCTGCCGGACAAAACGCAGGAGGACTCATCGCGGGCCGGCGATGAATTTCGAGTCGGCGAATTGTTCGCGACCAAGAAAGAATTACTGACGAATTTCGCGAGAAACAACCTGCCGCGGCCGATCGCGATCAAAAGCTGGTTTCGCGATATTCGCGAAGATCAATTGCCAGACAAAATTTGTTTTGCGTTTTTCGACGGCGATTTTTATGAGTCGATTCGCGATTCTTTCACGAAATGCGAGGGAAGATTCGCGAATGACGCAACGATCATCGTTGATGATTTCGCGAATGAAAAACTGCCTGGCGCAGCGCGGGCGGTCAATGAATGGCACGCAAAAAATTCAGCAAAAATCAAAAATTTTCGCGAAGAAAAATCACTCGCGATTATTCACCTGAAATAAAAAAACTTGACAAGTAAAGTATGAAAAGTTATACTGTAACTATGCCAAAGCACGATTTGAAAATTTACGGCACAGCCGTGGTGGGTGCAAAAGGTCAATTCGTCATTCCAGCGGATGCTCGTGAAGAGCTAAATCTGCGCGAAGGCGACAAACTGGTGATCGTGGGCAGCCCGAGCAAACAGTTCATGGGCGTGCTGCGCGACGACGTGTTCCAAAAGTTTCTGAATTTCCTGCATCTGCGTCTGGAGCACAGCATGGCGATGGCTGACAATTTAGCCGAATTTGACGATTTTGCAGCCAAGATGGTAAATCTGCGTGGCCGTGAAAAGATTGCCGCTAAACGCAAGTTTCGCGGAGGCTGGCGCAGCGAGAAGTAGCGTATTAATTAGTTAATTTTAATGAAAAGGAGTAATACATTGGGCATATTTAAGTTTGGCGTGACAGCCGCGTCGACGGCAGAGCCGCCGGCGGGACGACCTCGTAAAAACCACAAGGAAAAATCTGCGAAATCTCGCGAAACATCGAGTGGTCATTTGACTAAGGAGCAGCATCTCGTAAAGGTTCGCGATAACGCCGCGAAAGGGTTGCCGCTCTTAAATCATCTCAGTGAGAAACGCAAAGTTATTATTATGATCGCGGTGATGTGCGCGATGTTTTTAACCTCGCTTGACCAGACGATTGTGGCAACGGCGCTAACGCATATTGTCGACGATTTCCACAGTTTTTCGCAGATGAGCTGGGTTGTTACAGCGTATATGCTGACGCTGACGGTCGCGATACCGATCTCTGGCAAGATTTCCGACTTGGTCGGACGAAAACCGGTGTTGTTGTTCGGCGTGGTGATTTTCACGATCGCGAGTTTGTTCAGCGGTTCCGCGAGTTCGATCGAGTGGTTGATCATTTCGCGAGCGGTGCAGGGGCTCGGCGCGGGCGTCATTATGGCGAATGCGTTTACGATCATCGGCGACTTGTTTACGCCTCGCGAACGTGGCAAATGGCAAGGACTTATTTCCAGTATTTTCGCACTAGCGGCGGTGGCGGGCCCGCTGATTGGCGGGTATTTTAGCGACGCGAATTGGTTCTTCGGCGCAACAACAAGTTGGCGCTGGAATTTCTGGCTGAATGTGCCGATCGGTATTTTCGCTTTCGCGATGATCGCGATTTTCTGCCCGATGATTAAACATGCAAAAAAAGCTGTGATTGACTGGCTTGGTGCGGCGGCGATTGCGGTGGCGCTGGTCGCGATCGTGCTCGCGACAGACAACACGGCGCAGATTTTCTCCGGTATTATTAACGCTGGCCTTGGTTTGGCGTGGGTTCGCGTAATTTTATTCGCGATTACGGCGCTGGCGATTGTCGGCTTCATTTTCGCGGAGCGCAGAGCTGAGAGCCCGATCATTCCGTTAAAATTTTTCGCGAACCGCACGTTCACGTTCGGCATGATTGGCGGTCTGCTGTTCGGCGCGGCGTTCATGTCCATGATTCTTTATATCACGCAGTTTAACCAGCAAGTCTTCGGCGCGACCGCGACAACGAGCGGCTTAATGTTACTACCGGCGGTGCTCGTTATGTCGGCGACATCGGCCGCGACGGGCATTATTGTGACGAAAACCGGTCGCTATAAATTGCAGATGATCTTGGGTTTCGCGATCGTGCTGACAGCCTGTTTGTTCGCGACGACGCTAAACGCAAGCTCGCCATACTGGCTCGAAGCGATCATTCTCGGTGTCGCTGGTTTGGGAATGGGACAGGCAATGCCGACGCTCAATCTGGCGGTGCAGAATTCGGTGGAGCAAAAATCCATCGGTGTCGCGACGTCGTCTTCGCAATTATTTAGAAGTCTGGGCCAGACGATCGGCACCGCGATCTTGGGCTCGATGCTGACTGCCGGCGTAGCAGCAGGTTTGGGCCAGATCGCGAAAATCTCTTACATCGAAAATATCGTGAAAAGTCCGTCGGCGGCGCAAGTTATCGATGGTCAAATCGTTGATGCTGATTTCGCGCTTTCCTTAAACACGCCGGAAATTCAGAAAAAGATTAACAGCGGCATTGACGCGGCGATCAAATCGCAAGTTGCGAAACAAATTGCCGTAGCCAAAACTGCGACAGCCGCGCAAATTCGCGAAACCGTTGCGGCGCACGTTCCGGCCGCCACGCCAGATCGCGACGCGCTGATCGACCAAGCCGTCGCGCCGCTGATTCAACAAGCCAATGCAAAGATCGATGCTAGTACCGCCTCAGCTGAAACCGCCGATCGCGACAACTTTAACGAGTCGCAAAAAGCTTTTGCGAATAAAGTTGTCGATTCGTTTGTGAAGGAATTGCGTCAAATCTTTTATGCGGTCTGCATCATCGCGGCGGCCGGCATTTTCGTGGTCGGTTTCGGCATCAAAGAGCACCGTTTACGCGGCAGCACCGAAGGCGAGCCAGGTGTGGTGGAATAGTTCGCGAAAATCGTTAATCATTTTTTCATGCTAGACTAAACTCAACATTACTACGCCGATTATTATTAAACAGGCCGCGATAATTTTCTTCAATAAATTACCGCGTTCTTTTAGGAAAATATAACCAACAACCACATTCGCGATAACCGACGTCGCGAGCAGCGGCGCCACCACCGCAACTTTACCAGTTTGATAAGCTAGCAACATCATTAGCGTCATAACAGCGCTCGCGAAACCGACTATCACCATATAGCCAATTCTTTTGTTGTGTTTAGTCTCCGCGATAATCTTTTTCGGACTGACTCGGCACACGATGGTTACCGTGATTGCGGACATAACGGTGCTCATAATGATATAAAACGGCAAATTGAATTGTTTGGAAATATTGACATCAAAAAACAACGCGATTGTAAAGAGAGTAGTTGAGCCGATTCCCATCAAAAAATACTTATTAACTTTCTGATGCGGTTTCCAAAAAATCATAACGTTGCTAATTATAATTAGTGCCGCGCCGATAATTTTCGCGAAAACTAACGGCTCGCCAAAGAACGTAAAACCGGCGATAATCATTAGGACAGTCGAAAATTGTTTGATCATGCTATATGTCGAAGCTTCAACACCGCTGCGAACCGTCGTGTTGATTCGATCGGATAAACCGTAAAAAATTGACGCGATCGCGAGCAGCGCGACCGGTAACCAATTAATTGGCAGTTTCCAGTCAAAAAACGGTATGAAAAATATCAAAGCAACTGCGCCGATGAGTTCCATCATTATCGTTATCACAGCATGATCTTTAGCAGTTTGCAGGGCGAGTTTAAAAAATTGTGTATAAATAACGACAAAAATCACATAGAGAATAATGAATAAATATGTCATCAACTTTCTTTCGCGAACTTACGAGTTGCTTTTCGCGCCAGTTGGCAGGCCAGCAGCTTTCAGCGCAGCATCGATTGCACTACGCATCGTGCTGTCGCTGCCGCCCGTAACCTGTTTGCCGTTCACGAACCATGTGGGCGTCGCGCTGACACCGGCGTTGATGCCGAGCTGTTTGTCGCGATTGATCTTATCCTGAATGCCGTTGGTGGTGAAATCGGCCAACGCAGTCTTGAATTTATTGGTATCGAGCCCAACTTGCGGCGCCAGCGAGATCAGCCAGTTCTGGCAAGTGGCTTTGTCGCTGCCCTCCATGCAGGTCTGGGTTGAAAAGATCAAGTCGTGCATTTTCCAGAAAGCCGTTTCACCACCCAGCAGATATGCCGCTTCAGCCGCCGACTCGCTGACCGTCGAAGTATTTTGTCCCAAGTTAAAGTTGCGATAAATGAACAACACGCGATCTTTGTAGTCGCTCATAATCTTATTTGCGGTCGGCGCAAAACCATTACAGGCCGAGCAGGCGAAATCTTCGTATTGCACCACGACGACCTTGCTATTGGCCGGACCCACGAAATGATCGGGAATAATCGGCCCTGCTGGTGTGAAATTGCTCGCGAGCTTGCCGTTGTTCGCGGCTTTATTTTGCGCGTTGATGATATCTTGTTTAGTCAGCAGGCTATTGGCATCGAGAAAACTAATATAAGACGTACTGCTCGGCGCGGAATTCCGCCACCACACCAGCCCGCCGATCGCCACCACAACTAACACCGCTAAAATAATCCATAGTCGCTTGTTCACGCTAACCTCCTCAAATTTAATATGAACATTGTAACATTTCGCGAAGTAATATACAATGTAACCATGGACATTTTCCGCGTCGCGATCTTGGGAATTATCTTAGTCGTGCTGCTGGCGTTTCGTTTTAAGTCCGATCTCAGCCGCTTCGAAATTAACCGTCTGGCCGAGCACAGCGTCAGGCACAAAACTCTCGCGGAATTTCTCGATATTTATCCGGGTCTGGTGACATTTTCGCGAATCTTGGCGCTGATCGCGGCGATCTTTTTGACAGTTTTCGCGACGCTGAGCTGGGGAATTTTGGCGGGCGGAGGTTTGAGCTTCGTGATAACCTTGCTGTCATATCTACTCGCGAAAAGTTTGCGTTCGGTGACGCAAGATCTGATCGAATCGCATCTGCATTTTTTCAACAAATATTTTGCCTGGACGGAGTTTTTGGGCAAGTTGATCGTCGCGGGCGACGAACCGCGCATTAACTCCGAGCACGAATTGGTGCATCTTGTTCGCGAAGGCGATTTTCTTGACGACGATACGAAAAATTTACTGGAAAACTCGCTTAATTTTCGCGAAAAAACCGTTCGCGAAATCATGACGCTTCGCGAGAAAATCGCCTTTGTGCATAGTAAGGACGCGTTGACACCCGGCTTCATCGACGAGCTGTTCAACAGTGGCCACAAGATTTTTCCGGTGGTGCAGGGCGGGCTTGATCATGTCATTGGTTTTCTTATCCTCGACGATATTTTGCCGATTGAGCAGGAGGAGAAAATTTTGACGGCGGTAATGCGCAAAGCGCCGCCGCCCGTCGCGAATTCTGCATCATTGGAAACGGCTTTTCGCGAAATGTGCGAATATCATACGACGGCGCTGATGGTAGAGAAAGACGATAAGATCATCGGCTTGGTAACGCTCAGCGATATTGTGCGGGCGCTGTTTCATGCGGCGGAATGATTTCGCGAAAATAGTAAAAATTCGCGAATTATAGTAAAATATTTTCATGATCTTAATTCAGCGAATATCGAACGATAATTCGCGGGCTGGCCTCGCGAAACGGCGTTCGCGAAGCCGGTAGCCCGACTCTAGCTGAACTAATTAACGAAAGGAACATCATGGAACGAATTTTAGCAGAGAAAACGACCGAAAAAGTCGGCGAAGAAATTTTGGTGCAGGGCTGGGTCAATACGCGCCGCGACCACGGCGGCGTGATCTTTGTCGACTTGCGCGACTACACGGGGCTGGTGCAAATCGTCTTTAACCCAGGCGAGATTTTCGCGATGGCGGAAAGTTTGCGCGACGAGTTTTGCATTTCGGTTATTGGCACAGTTCGCGAACGCGGCGAAGGTTTGGAAAACCCGAATATCGCAACGGGCAAGATTGAAATCGTCGCGAAAAGTTTGGAAATCTTGAATAAGTCCGATGCCTTGCCAGTCGCGACACGCGATGAGGGTCAGCAAAGTGGCGAAGAATTGCGTCTGAAATATCGCTTTCTCGACTTGCGCCGGCCAACGATGCAGCACATGCTGAAACGCCGCGCGGAATTTAATAAAATTATTCGCGAATATATGGACAATCACGATTTTACAGAGGTCGCAACGCCGGTTCTTGCGAACAGTTCGCCCGAGGGTGCACGCGACTTTCTGATTCCTTCGCGACTCCACGAAGGCGAATTTTATGCCTTACCGCAAGCGCCGCAACAGTTTAAGCAATTGCTAATGGTCGGCGGTTTGCCACGCTATTATCAGATCGCGGCCTGTTTTCGCGACGAAGACCCGCGCGCCGACCGGCTCTACGGCGAATTTTACCAGTTGGACTGTGAGATGAGTTTTGTCGATGACGGCGAAAAAGTGCGCACGGAAGTTGAGCCGTTGATCATCGACCTCGTCAAAAGTTTCGGGCAGAAAAAGTTATTGACCGAAAAAGTTTCGCGAATTTCTTACCGTGACGCCATGGAAAATTACGGCACGGACAAGCCCGATTTGCGTTACGATATGAAACTGGTTGATCTGACCGACGACTTCGCGAAAACCGATTTCAAAGTGTTTAAAACCGAATGCGTCAAAGCGATCTGTGTCAAAAACGGCGCGAATCTTTCGCGAGCGCAGATTGACAAATTCACCGACATCGCGAGAAAGGACGGCGCGGGCGGCCTGGCCTACATCATGTATGAAAACGGCGAGGAAAAATCGCCGATCGCGAAATTCCTGACGGTCGACGAGTTGAAAGCGATTCGCGAAAAAACCGGCGCGCAAGACGGCGACGCAGTCTTCTTCGGTGCTGATTCGCGCGATAAAGTGAATAAAGTTCTCGGCCATCTGCGCATCGAATTCGCAGACTTTTACCAGCTTAAAAATCCTGATGAAGTCGCGCTGTGCTGGATCACCGATTTCCCGTTTTACGAATACGACGAAGGTTCGCGAAAAGTTGATTTCGGCCACAATCCGTTCAGCATGCCGCGCGGTGGTCTGAACGCGATTCGCGAAGCGCAAACAGACGCGGAAAAACTCGCGATCGTGGCCGACCAGTACGACATGGTCATGAATGGCTACGAAGTTTGCAGTGGTGGCGTGCGTAATCACAACCCGGAAATCTTGTACGAAGTTTTCGCGAAACTCAGCTACTCGCGCGAATACGTGGAGGAGAAATTCGGCGCGATGCTCGCCGCGTTCAAGTTCGGCGCGCCGCCGCACGCGGGCTGCGCCTTCGGTCTCGACCGCATTTTTATGGTGCTGATGGGCACGGAAAACATTCGCGATATCGTGGCGTTTCCGAAGAACGGTGCAGGGCAAGACCTGATGATGAATTCGCCGGACAACGTTTTTCCGGCGCAGTTGGACGAACTAAATATCGCGATTAAGGAAAATCTTGCGAAAAAATAGTTCGTAGATCGCATGAAAAATTGCCATAGCATGAATGAGAGTTCCAGCAATAATAATCAAAGGTCAATCGACGAATTCTTGTGGGAATGGACAAATAGACCGATGGGTGCGAAAACTAGCGGAAAGATTCGCAGTACGACAGACGGTTTCTGGACTGGCATTGCTAACGATAATGATTTGCGAGATTGTTTGCCGACGTATCACGGAAAGATATATCGAATTCATATACACGGCAGTAAAAATAAATTAGAGTACGATAATCATTTTGTTTCGTGGACGGCCGACCCGATTACTTTAATTTCCGGATATTACGCAACTAAAGGCGCTAGACAAGGATATGTCATAATTGCGGAGACACCCGTGGATTATCGATTTGCGATCGATCTTCGCAAATACACTAAACAATTTTGTAACCCGACTGTCGCGAGCGAACAGGAAGTAGTCGCACCGATGTCGCGAGATAATGTGATGAAAATAATGAAATTTCGCGAATTTGAAAAAGGTTTGTTTAAATAAAAAATCGAAGTCAAAATTCTTAAATTTCTAAACTCTGCCCAGGCTGCAAATCAACAAACTTCGCGCCGATTTCCTCGCAGATCGGCGTCAGATAATGCTCGACTGAGCCACTATTCATGGCATCATGCGTCGCGAAAACGATTTTCGGCGACGGTTTGAAATCTCGTAAGTACATCATCGACTCGCCGATTTTCAGCCACGGTCCGGATGTCGGCAGCGCCAGCGCGAAATCTTCCGCGAGACTTTTGGCCGGCGGCATGTCGAACGAATCGCCCGGGTAAACCAGTT
>Ga0123357_10006746_pt1 | contig 14079 bp, 7 predicted proteins | sample TergutEmb28metaG_FD_89873 | JGI IMG/M metagenome (GOLD analysis project Ga0123357, IMG submission 89873) | Embiratermes neotenicus P4 segment gut microbial communities from Petit-Saut dam, French Guiana - Emb289 P4 | ecosystem: Host-associated > Arthropoda: Insects > Digestive system > Gut ... | reverse complement strand
TTGTGATCTCGACAAAGCATGCTCCCCATAGGCCTATTTCAGTTTATTGAAAGTTTCAATGCCGGTTTCCCCAAGTTTGACACAAAACTTGATTGCACATCGTTGCTCGAAATTGCGCTCTTCTATTTCCGTGACACACACACACAAAAACTGATTCACAAGAAACTGCACTAAAATTAGCGTGTTAATGCTAGCGAGTTGAAACTCATACTAGAAGTCTATGAGACTCTTATCTAACCTTCAAGTGAAGGGCAAGCCCGCAGTGTTGCCAGATCGTGCGATACGCGGGCAGTCTCATTACTTTATTTAGAGACCTTGTATTGTTACTTACTTTTGTGACAAATAGATCGTTTTTCAAGAAATTGATTGCGTGACTTTTCGCTCACCCTGTACATGTATAAGTGTCAGTTATTAATTCGGTGCTAATTAGAAATTGATGCCGTTTATGCGGAAGATTATTGCAGTGTGTTGGTAACAGCTACCTTGGAAGTGTTATGAGCTCTGTGTTAAGGTCCAGTAAATACCAACGGCTTAAGTGAATAATAACACCCTCTTGTTATTACGAAGGCTGCCAGGGCGCCTGTCGAAGCTATTCCCATGAGCACTTCCCTGATAATCCTGAGTGGGGCTCGTCTCGACGGTGGGTGTTCCCATGTTGACCCGCCAGACTTATCCATTAGCTAACGCGGGTAACGCTACCAATTAAGGTAGATCCGTCCTGCTGCAGCCCAATATGAGGTCAGTCCCAGCGGGAAAGAACAGGAATGATGAAAGGGTGAGGTAAAGGGGCGGTGACGGTGAAAACAAGTGACACTTTTGACTATGGGGCTAGTGGAAGTCTTTCAGCGTGAGCCCGCAATGCCGCAAAAGAGGCGTTTTTCAATCGGGAAGTGAGTAGAAGAGTAAGGTTTCACCGCAGGCCTGATAGAGACGGCGGACAACAATCGCGGCCACGTTGCAAACGAAGGCGTGACAGTGAAGGCAACCGAACGAAGCCGAGAGAGCCTGATGATGAGGGGACAGCAGGAACAGCGCTCAGGCAACACCGAACGCGAGAGAGGCGCAGCAGTCCAGCAGCCGGCTTCGAACCACGGATATCTCTGCTACCAGCACTAGCTACGTGAAGTGGGATGCTAGGCGGACCCTTCATCCGGAACCGCACCGAAGCTACGTGGTTACAAACGTGTCATTGTGTCGTGAAAAATGACCGTACGTTTTTGAAGGAGTCGTAATGTGTTAGGGAGGGGAGAAAAACAGCCTGTGGATCCGTAAATTGTGTACAAATACATGGAGGCACTGATGACATTGAAAAATAGAGATACATGTGGGGCCAGTTGCATCTGGTGGTAATGCGGAGGGCAAAGTGGCGTGGGAAATTCGGGCAGTGGAGATAAAGTGTCAGTAGAAAATCCAAACAACTCCACGAGCAACGTTAAGTTAACTCTGCGAATTGTTAACAGGTGTCTTGAGGAGGACTGAAGGCAGACTTTCACCCCGAAAAGTTTAAACATTAGCACAACAGCAGCAAGTTTGAGGTCAAACTTCTGGGCAGAAGTTTTAAGATAAATGGAGCAATGAAGTAATTTAACACTTTGACAGGATTCAAACATTATAGGCCAAGCTGTGCGGGACAAGTTGTTTAATCACTCGGAAGTAATTGCCGAAGTAGTTTCCTCGTCCTGTAGATTAAGAAACACCGGTGCGGGATGGATGCGCCGCGAAATAAATTACATTGAAGAAATCACTTCGCTTGCAGTCGAAGCATAATATCCTGCCGGTTCTCACCTTGCTGATCGTGAGTCCGTTTCTTACTAGACGTGCTTTAGGTCATGTCCCTCCTTCCCCCTCCCCCAGATGTCTTCTCTTGTTATACAGAACCAAGTTTCGTCCGGAATCCCTGTGAGCCTTTCGCTCTTTCCCCGTACCTCTGTCGTAAATTTCCATGGTGATTTTGAAGATCTCGTTTTGTAGCAGTCTCTCCATGGCGGGTTTGTGAGGGAACAAGACTGTTGGATGCCCTTCCGATCCACTTCAGCCCTTCGTTTACTTCTAAGTGCCGAAAACAGCTTTAGAAAAGACAATGTCTACATTTTGCACGTGACGTATCAAGGACGTATTTCCACGTCCGGTTTTTGTCTGGAAGACGCTGGACCTGTTGCTTTGTCTTGCGGCTCAGCCGAACCGATTGTCCGTACAAAATCATCTCCAGGACCGTTCGCAGAACGAGATGGTTGTTTTGAAGTACGCATGCGTTTACTGGCCATGTCCCAGTAGAGCAAGCTATACTATTGCCTGTTTTTTATGGGTGTGAAACTTGGTTGCTCACATTGAAGGAGGAACGTAGGCTGAGGGTTTTTGAGAATAGGCTGCTGAGGAGAGTATTTGGGCCTAAAAGGGACGAGGTAACCGGAGAGTGGAGAAAATTACGTAATGAGAGGCTTTATGGTGTTTTCTCCTTTCCAGACATTATTCGGGTGATGAAATCGAGAAGAATGAGATGGGCGGGGCATGTAGCATGTATGGGGGAGATGAGAGGTGTATACATGAGGTTTGGTGGAGAAACATGAAGGAAAGAAACCACTTGGAAAACTCAGGCATAGATGGGAGGATAATATTAAGATGGCTCTTCAGGAAGTGGGATGGGGTGCACGGACTGGATTGATCTGGCTTTGGATAGGGACAGGTGGCGGGCTCTTGTAAATGCAGTAATAAACCTTCGGGCCACATAGATGCGGGGAATATCTTGAATACCAACTGAGAACCGGCTAGCTTCTCAAGAAGGACTCTACTCCGTGGAGTGAGTAGGCCTGTAGAGTAGGAGGGCCTGATGACTGTGACCGTTGTAGTAAAGGCATTGTCACGTTTATCTGGCTGATACATTGCCCAGGATTAGCTGTTAATCACTGCTGATTTTGTTGTTCTGTGCAACGGAAGTTCAGGGGCTTTCAGACGGCCGAGTCCGATGCGTGGTGTAACCTGGCAGATTTGGCGTTTATATCACCATTGTGGCGCACCGACTGCACAGCTTCATGTTTCGTGGTTCCGACAGTCGTCTGGGATAGCAGTTTGAGTAACTTACACGCCTTACGAACACTTCTTTGGTGACAAGGCTACACTCTGATTCGAATGCACAATGAGTGTGTGGTCATGCCCCATCTCTGATTTGTCTTGTTCCCACATCAACATAGGGGCACGTAGAGGCTGTCGGCGCTGACACAACCGACATCTGTTGTAATCATGTCTGCCCCCAATTTCATGTGAGCAGCTTCCTGTCCATGTATGATTTCTTCGGAACTGGTGTTGAAGCATGTTCGTCTGCGTTATAGATTTTATCTTGACGGCCCAGCGATCACACCGCTGTTTTTTGGTAAAGTTAAAAATGTGCTTCGAATTTAAATTTAGAATGCAATTACTAGTAGAATCTCGCGGAAACCAACTTTTAGAGGATCCGTATTGTGCATGAAGACGTGTGAGGTCTTAACCTGACAACAGAGCGTGTTGGAGGCAAAGTCACTTGACGTGCATGTACTTCATTGGCGTACTCCGTTCACCATATAGTTCGCTATCTGAACTTTTCCAAATTTGTGTTCAGTCTACGCTCAGTGTCACGTGTGTAATGGAATGGCGTATTTCAGTTCTGCTTCAGGGGTGACAATACGAATCTGGCCGTAAACTGCTGTGAGTGTCGGATTTGGTTTACGACGTCGTTCAGTTTCGTAGAAGGTTGCATTGAGCGTTGCGCAGTATCCACCTGCCACTATTTTCACGAACTTGTGCTTTGAAGATGGAGATACCAGTATCCATTGAAACGCTGGTAACCTACGAAATTACACAGAAAACCATACGCTTATCTGTACTATCTTCTGAGTCGTCACTTTTTGGAAATAACTACCATGTCTGTATTGTCACGTGCCAAAGACTGTTTTTAGACTGAATTTAGGTATTTTGTATGACTTGGCGAAGGGGCGATGTGTGTTCGGTTAAATAAAGTTTTTGAGCTCCATGTTTAGCGAGCTTTGGTCGGAAAACGTTTTGGGATGGGGCCGTTTGGAAGGTGACGGGGCAGAGGAGAAGATAACACTAGGTTTACGTTGGGTGAATTGTGCTGTGAAGGTGTGGGATTAATTGGGCTGGTTGAAGGTACGCTGTAATGGTCCACGCCTACTTACAGGTAAGTTTTGTCAGGTGTATCGAATTAATAATTCCAGCAGCGTGTGGTTCGACTGAGGGGGCGTCAGACGGGTTAGCTTGTGCCCCCGCCAGATCTGTGTATCCCTACATCCGTCCCTTATACATCTTCCTCAGGCAGTCTGATTGCTTGTCCCTTCTGTCACGGCATCTATCACGTGTCGTCTCTCGTTTCGGGCCGGACTTTCTTACCCTGCTCAATCCTCTGATCGTAAATATCTTTTTGTCTCTGTCACTTGCCCTCTTCCCATCTCTGCCCCTTGATGCCCCGAAATACTGAACCTTCGAATTGCATCTCTACAGAGCTCATTTCTTTTTGGTTGTACAGGGTCTTTGGGGGCAGACAGCCGTATGAAGTTTTTCGGTTGAACTGACGTTTTTCAGACTAGACTGCGTCTTTATTCTGGCATCAAAACGTGAGGACGAAGACGGAGTCGGACTCCGAAGCGTCCGTTGGTTTGAACCACGTGACGCGGGTTCCAGTGCCGTCATAGCTTCAAGGCATAATGCATATTTTGTTGTTTCGCGTTGTAACTGGGTGACAAATATTCAGTGCCGTTTGTTGCAAATATCCATAATTTGTTTTGTGCTTGCGACAGTTGAAATCCATAGCCCGTCCTTGCTTGGATGAAACGAGGTAATTAACGAAGAGATCGGTGACTAACTTCTGATGTAGTGACCTTATGTTTCAACAACCTGCCACCAGGATGTGTGTGTATATATATATATATACATACATATACATATACATACATATATACACACACGCGCAACATTTTAGGGACGGAACCGGGTGCGAATGCCGCATTGTTTACAGGAGAGGAGGGGCACAGGACCGGACGCTCTGCTGGCTTCACAGCTCTTTTAGTTTTGTATACGGGAGTTAATGGTATTGGAATAGTTTATGTAAAGCGAAAAAAAATCACATTGTGGACTGTAGCTTTGCTTCATTGTATTTATGTTTGTGGCAGGAATTTAGCTGAACGCTACAAATCTGACAACATGTTTGTGTTTCGTACCGAAGTAAGATTTTTTTGTGTGTATTGAAAGGTGCTTAAGAACAAAAGCAAGGCTTTACCGAATTAATGAGGCAGCGCATACCCACGTATGTTTTTTCATTTGCAGATTGGTGTGAGTGTTGCCTTGATGTTCCGGTCTTGTAAATCTGTTCTTCAGAGAATACTCGTCTTTAAAGATACATGCTTTGGTATTTCCTTTTGCCTACTTCGTTTCCCAGCGTTATTTTTCTTTGTATCTTCTTGTTTAAGCAGTGCTAGCATTTCACGTAATATCTGCGTATAGACCTAAGTGCTTGTAAAATACCGTGGCAGATAACGGTAACCTGTGATAATTGTTGATGTATTGATCCGTGGACGTTTACTTGATGCGGTGTGTTAACAAAATTAATCACCATTTGCCTTACTGATGTGTATTTATGAGTCCTTGGAACGGACAATACAAACGCGAATTGCAAAATGAGTTTGAACGTGTGTTATAAGCCGCCATTTTCCTGTTTATTCAGAACTAGCGTCTTTGAAGCTCTTCATCTACAGTGCTTCTAGTTTTCTTTTAGGAGAAACTGGAATTTTGTCCCCTGGGAAATTAAAATGGAGTGTCTGTGTACAGCGGACACTGCAAACCCAGAAAGTCTGTTTCATTCACCGAAAGCAGTTTACTGTGTAAGATATGTTGCTAGTGACAGCATACTGACTGTGTCAAATCTCTGAGCTCTGTTGCTCTGACAATATTCGTGAATTCCGGTATCATTTTTGCGTCACTGACCATGTTGGTGCCTCAATCAAACTTGCTTACGTGCACTCTTTGAAAAATGCGCGTCACTTTTGTGTATCGAAGGTTCGCTTGTAAGCCTTAGGTACGTAAAAACGGAAGTAAATTGGGACCGGAAGCGAGGGCGACCGCTTGCTTACGGAGAGAACTTCACATTTGCCAAATAGGGACGTGGGAATTTCTTGCCTATGTCGTGTAAGGTTGTTTTTAGATTTCATATTCATTTGTGAGATTGTATTGAACCTTCGTGTTCCAGCTGAACGCTGATAGTGTTTGAAATGGATCCCTTTGTAGCTTTTTTGTTTAGTGTGGCGTAGTTAAGAAAAGCGAATTAATCTGACGGTTCTTAGAACTGCGGTGCTATTCAGTAGAGTACCAAAACCAGTTCTGAAAATCTAAACAGGCTTTGGAGCGTAATTATTAAGACAGAAGAAGACACCGTAGTGTGCTGTCATGCAGTCGCGTGTATTTATGGCGCTTAATTTTCCCTTCTGGCTGTCGGGTGTCGCGGCTGACTGTACGCATTGCTGTGCACCCTTTTGGGCGTGGTCGTGGCTGTGCTCGCCTGCCACTTCTCCGAAACTGCCGAATGAATTCTGAAATCTGTTCGACGAATTTAATCTCAAATCACACCGGCCTGAAATAAACATCCTATGCCTGTACCGTGGCCGATCGTACACAGTTGACGTGTAGTAACCTGACATTGGATGTGGTTAATATCTGCGGGTTTTGTTTTGAACGTTTGCCGATATTGGATAATTAACAAAATACAACCTTGTGACATCTGTTAGGTACATTGTGACGTCTGGTAGGTACTTTGTGGCGTGTGGTGGGTGCTGATTGACGTGTATTAGGTGCTACGTGACATCCGGAAGGTACTTTGTGACGTGCCGTAGGTGCTACGTGACGTCTGGTAGGTGCTGTTTGACGTCTGGTCGGTACGTTGTGACGTCTGGTAGGCGCTACCTGATACCTAGTGGGTATGACTCGTACTACAGGAACGCGTGGTTCATTCATCATTCATTCATTCGTTCATTCATTCATTCATTCATTCATTCATTCATTCTGTTGTCTGCCTTACGACAGGTCCATAGTTTCCTCCAAAGCGAGTTCTCCACACAGTGCGATCTAGTGCTTCCTTTTTCAAGTTACTGTATCCTCTCTTTTCTCTAAAGTTATCTAGTAGCTGCTTACCCTTCTTCCTCGTCTTTTCGTCGCTTTTATGGTTCCTTGAATACCATGTTTTAGAAGGCAGTCCCTACGCAAGATGTGACCAATCCAGTTAGCCTTCCTTCGTTTTATTGTATGTAGGATTTTATTCTCCTCCTTAACCCTGTGTAGTGCTTCTTCATTTCTCACACGATCGGTCCAACCGATCTCCATCTGTATCCAGCACCAATTTCAGAACTTTCCAGGTGTTTCTGATGTACTGTCCGCAGTGCTGAAGTTTCAGCACCTCACAAAGCTGTGCTCCAAATGTAGTACTTCGGCAGTTAACGGATGTTTGTGCGTTGACAGTGTAAATTAATTCAATATTGGTGTCCTAACTTAAGACAACACATATGACAAGAAATCTGAAACCCTGTACTAGATATGTTTATGCGCATATTACAGTTGTCTTGCCTGACCGTCTGTTTGTCCGTCCATCCGTCCGACCGACCGCTTGTTTATCTGCAAAACTACTCTTAATGAACGAAAATTGTGTGTGTTGACGTTGTTTTGTGGTCTAGATGTTGGAACTTTGGTGTCCTGCGTGGGTATGTGTGCACAGGGTACGGTACGGTATGTTATGGCACGGTACGGTGCGTACGGTACGCCACGGCACGGTATAGGACTGCTTGCTTGGTGCATTTACGTTTCTACGATAAATATGGAATTACAGTTTCGTTGTCACTTTCAGGACGTTAGAAAATCTGCTGCCATCTACCGTCACTGCTGGCTATTATTGGTAGTGTAGTGTTGATCTGGAGTTAGGGCCATGCCAGAAATTTGTGAGTAAATAAATAAAGCTCCGTCTATAATGAATTACGTGTAAGTAATGACTTGGAAGGTTTAAAAATGTAATAATAATAATAATAATAATAATAAACGTATAATTGATGAGTAGGGAGAAGTTACGAGAAGTATAAATTGCAGAAGGACGTTAGGTTATCAAAATATGTTATCGAAGCGTTAACAGTTGTGTGTGCGTGCGTGCAGTATAGCTACGTAACGAAGCACAAATAAAACTCAAGTGGTTTATCTCTGTGAAGTCTACTTAATTATTAGTCTTGTGAAAGCAGCACTATGCAGTGTGGTCATGTTCTAGCACCATCAGAGCCTTACGGAGATGTTCTGTGTGCGGTACCTACCCTTTATGCCATCGTGGGGGTTTTAAATTCTCCCTGCTTTCTGCGGAAGGGACGCAGGTGCGCCTGAGGGGGTCGGTGGCTGGGTCCCTGTTGTGAGGTCTGGAAGTAACTTGGCAACAGATAACGGGTCACGGTGGGACCCAGACCAGTTATCCCAGCCACTGCGTGTTCACGTACGCCTTCGTAGTTCAGTGCCTATACACGGAGGTAACCTTAGGATAGGCGCCATCACTTTTGTGGCGTGAGTTTTGGTATGGCATTCTGAGCAGAGTCAGCGACGTGTTGCAAAGGTCAGAGAAGTTCGCGTCGCTCGTCAGCCTTCCGCAATGACTAGAGTTTATTGAAATGATCGGCTTGTGTTCCAGTCGTAGTTAATATCTCGAATCCGTGGGAATTCTCCTGAGCAGTCAATATAGCATCCAACATATGCTGTCTGTGATACACCGTTTGTGTGACATGAATCAGCTACTGCACGTTATCTTGTATACCTTGTATACAGGGTAACGTGCCAATCTGTTCTGCTTCTCTTATAGAAGTGATTAAAATCTTAAAATGCTGAAATACAAAAAATTGATGATCATAAAGTACAGCATTGTGATATTAGTTGTTAAAATATGTAACAACCCGCCGCTGTTGCCAGTTCTTAGTTGTTTTTATATATGTGGATTATATATATATATACATATAGAGAGAGAGAGAGAGAGAGAGAGAGAGAGATCGGTATGATTCCGTACGATCTTGTCCAGCAACTCCATGCTAGACTGGCATCTCGGTGCCGAAACTTGTGGGCGATTGACATGTATCGTAAATAGTGTATCAAAGGGTGCATGTGTTGGGTGACGCATGGATTGCAAGAACATGCACGGTGTGAGTGACGTAACAGCAGCTAAGGAGGGTGATGCTGTCTCTTGTTCGCATGACAGTTCGCACAGTCTGGCCTTTGAACGTCTGTCTGTGCCTGCACTGATTAAATATTTGCTAGCCCTTCGCCAGGAGAGCACTGTGAACACCCAGACAGCAGTTTCGGTTGGCACTCATACTGCACATTCCAAGCCTATAAAGGTGCTACTGTCTTGTATAGGTAATGCAAATTTATAACCTAACAGTAAAACCGAGTTTATAGACTGGGGTAGTTGGCAGGACTGCTTGTCTGGTAGTAGTAAAATATAATTCTGCATCTGTCAAATGTTTATGGCTTGCAGTTGTAAATGTGTTGCAGTAGCAACTGCGGGTGCTGCTGGTAATGAAGATGATTTTTGGTGACTAATTCTTCGTTACCTTTAATACGTGCCATTTACTGGAGTGCCAAATTTGCTGAGGCCCGTTTTGTGGAAAAGTGGACTGAAATCGCGGTGGATATGATGCCGGAACTGACGTGCTGTTATTGGTCGTTAACTTGGAACGACAGTTAAAATGGTAGATCTTGTTACGAGGTAGCCAATGGGTGTCCAACAGCATCGTGTGATGTTTTTGCTGGCTGAGGCGGTAGATTGCAGCACATCGCAGTGAGATGGAATGCAGTACATCAAAATATAAACTGCCGTCATTGGTCTGACGTTCTCAGAATGTAAAGCGGCCAGTGCGGGGCATTTCAGTTGGTTTCTGCATGTTCTGTCAGCTGTATTCGTGATGTATTTCGCTGTAGTTTCCAACCTACTTTCTTTCTAAGGACAATACGTATTTGGCCCGGAACAGCGGTCTGTGACAGTGAGGGTCCGCAGACCTACGTGTGTCAGTGGGTGGGTTTGTTAGCTAGCTGTAATGCACTTACACTGATATAGCCTGTGTATATATTTGTGTATACGCTTACACTGATACAGCCAGTGTGTATATTTGTGTGTGCACTTACACTGATACAGTGTGTATATTTGTGTATAGACTTACACTTTTACAGCCAGTGTGTATATTTGCTGTATACACTTACACTGATACAGCCAGTGTGCATATTTGTGTATGCACTTACACTGGTACAGCCAGTGTGTATATTTGTGTATACACTTACACTTGTACAGCCAGTGTGTATATTTGTGCATACACTTACACTGATAGTGTGTATTTGTGTATACAGTTACACTTGTACAGCCAGTGTGTATATTTGTGTATGCATTTACACTGGTACAGCCAGTGTGTATATGTGTGTACATATGCAGTGTGTGGTGTGCGCTATGTGCGTCGTGCTCCACGCAAGGTGCGTCATTTCCGAACGTTGTCCGCGGATTAATTTCGCAAAAGATGAGTACAGATGTTAATGTCAACATGCTTGTCAGTAACGGTAATGTTAACGTAAGAGGATCTGTTATGTTCAGAAATAATATATGTTCCAGATAAATAAAAACCCAACTTAATAGCCAGACTTTCATATCAGCATGAACAATATCTTATCTGACCTTCCAGGTTTTATTCGTTCTTATCTTAGTACGTCAAATCCTGGACTTGGTGATTAACATGAATTTTGACCAGTCAAAGATTTGAAATGCGAGTGTCTAGAATTCTTATGTTATTCGTTTTTCATTTATTCACTCTGGTAAGTTTTGCTATTAATATTTTTCTAACTACATGGGCACTAAAATTTAGTAACTTGACAACCGTGTTCCTATTCTTGGGATTAGACTCTACTGTAATCTTGTGTATTTGATCTGAGTTTAGGTTATGGTTCTCATGATATCCCCGCCCTCCTCTTGTCAGTATTTTTTTATGTGTGTCCGGTTGCTACAATACTGCATAATCTCATTAACCGATGTGTCAGTGTAAGATATCCAATGACCTGACGAATGCTGAACCGTGTTGTGTCCGTCACCTAAATAACTTGTTGTTCTGGTCCTGTTGTGTCCTTGTAAAGACGTTTGGACTGGCTCTTAATTTATCTAACGGCGTTCTTCAGCTGCTGGGGTTATACGGAGTCCAGTGGCAGAGTGGTTAAAGGGAACAGTTTGCTGTGTGTTTTAGTTTAGTAGCCCAAAGTGTGCATGTGTCCTTGTGGGTTGAGGAGGATTAGGGAGAACCACCTGACCGAGCATGGAACCCGAGACTGCCGCAGTTTTACGTAAGGATGTGGCAGGGTGGGTGGCTGAAGGCGCTGTGAACTGCAGAAGGTGCGTGAGGGTCCGGTCTGTGCATTGGCGTGGATATGAGATACATGCCAGTGGCACCGGGTGCCTCCAGAATGCGAATCAGGCCTGTGCAGAGAAGAAGCATCAAGGGGTCTTATTTAAGGGTCCTGTATTTTTATCAGTTTTTTGGATCCCTATTTGTTATCTGTTTTGTCGTTTATACCTCTCTTGCCTTTCTTCGTTCTGCCTTTGCTTCCGTTCTTGTTTACGATATATTTTTATAGAATACGATTTTGCATGCACTTGTCAGTGAAATGCATAAAGCCAGCGGTGTTTATCGTGAGCGCCCTTTCTGACTAGCCGTGATTTGTGACACCATGAGACCTTGCATATCGCGGTGCGTACGACAGGTCCGGCAGGGCCGCAAGAAGTGAAGGGGTTCCTTGTGCACCCTGATCACGCTGCTGCATCCCGGTCTTAAGATTCACGTCGCGCTGAGCTGCAACACCCCAGTCGCTCTGTTTTCGTCAGAGGACATGGCCAGCCTGAGTAACAAGGCGGGGTACAGGGTGTCTGCGAATTTATTATTCGAAATACTGCGAGTGACAGCTATGTTGACGGTCGGAATGTTTCATGTCAGAATTAGGGCTTGAGTTTTTGCTGGACCGTGTTGGATTTTGGTGGTTGGGGTGAGCTGTGGTGCATGCTAATGCTGGGGGAGCATTGAGCGTGAGGAATAAGGCGCACACTCTACCGGAGAACTAAGAAATTACGACATTTGTGCCGCCGCTATCATCGTCGTCGTCATCATTTGTACTGCCGTCATCTTATCGAGAGAAGAATGAGTTTTCCAGTGTGTTTTGTGTCTGAATTCACAAATGTTTGCACACAGTTTACGACGTTTCACAAACTCTGATTACAGTTGGCATGTGTTTTTGAGCCCCCTGCTCCTTTGCCCACTTTTCTTAGTCAGAGCGTCGCTTGCTCTCTAACTCCTGGTTCCCACTGTTGACCCGTAAAAAGGGTCGTTCTTGGAACTCTCTCCTGTTGGCTTCTCTTCTTCCTCCTGCAGCTCTGATTGGTCAGATTTCATCCGTCTTTCCCATATCCGACAAGCCCTTTCTTCCCAACCATTTCAGCAATCACATGAACTCGCTTCGCTTTGCCTGAAGACGGAGGCAGTGCATTCTTTCGAAACGTCGAGTTGTCCACTACGCGATGCCGAAACGCAACAGAAGGTCGGTAAGTGCCATTTCTTATTGGCCGGGTTGCAGATGTTCATAGTGCCGTATTTGTCGCACCGCGCTGTCGGCTGGTCAGAGCTCCACAGTACAGTCCCTGGTTCAGTCCCTGGCCCTGACCTAAGCAGCTGTTTCTGTGTGGCGCGTCCCTGCGATATTCGTGTTTATTCTCAGCTGCCTTCGTGTGCCACTGTGCATTCAGTTTTGCTGTGGTTGTTGAAAGCAATAATCGATACCCACTGCTGATCTGCATGTGTTTATATACCCTCCAAACATTTTTTCAACCAGTTGACATATTTTCATTCATGTTCAGATCTCCCTATTTTTTCCAGGCCTTACTGGCGCTAGCTGAATGCCCGTTGGATTCCGTGAAGTGGATTGTCATACAGTAGGGACTGAGGGCCTAATCACCATTGTCACCCTGCGTGATTTCAGGTTCCGCCGCGAAGTAGATGAGAATTGCGCTCTTCTGGATTGTTACGCAACGAGTGGTGGTTATTTCTAACCTACGTTTCGGGACAGCCTATCGGTCCCGTCTTCAGGGATGAAGAATCCAAAACAAAGCCTGTAACCCCAATGCTTACTTACTTGCTAACATAGTTACTTCCTTACTTACGTACTTACTCCATGGAGCAGAGTACTTCTTGGGAAGGTGACCGATTCTCAGATAGTCAAGAAATTCCCCCTATTTTTTGGAACCCGAAAGTTCATTACTACATTCACAAGTGCCCGCCACCTATCTCTGTCCTGAGCCAGCTCGATCCAGTCCATACCCCCACATCCCACTTCCCGAAAATACATCTTAATATTATCCTCCCTTCTACGCCTGGGTCTCCCAAGTTCTTCAAGTTTCCCCACCATAACCTGTATACGCCTCTGCTACGCGCTGTATACGCGCTACATGCCCAGCCCCTTTCATTCTTCTCGATTTGATCACCCGAACAATATTTGGTGATGTGTACAGATCATTAAGCTCCTAATTATGTAGTTCTCTCCACTACCTTGTTAGCTCGTCCCTCTTAGTCCCCATTATTCTCCTCAGCACCCTACTCTCTAACACCCTCAGCCTACGTTCCTCCTTCAATGTGAACGAACACGTTTCACACCCCTACAAAACAACAGGCAAAGTTATGGTTCTGTATATCTTAATCTTTAAATTTTTGGATAGCACACTGGAAGACAAAAGATTCTGCACCGAATGAGAGCAAATATTCCCCGACTTCAATCTGTTCTTAATTTCATCCTGCATAGAATTTTTATACGTTAAGGTTGTTTCCAAATATTTGAACTGTTCCACCCTTTCAAAGGAACTGTTATCGAAGATCATACTGTCACTTCGTCCCGCATTCTGATCTCCAGCTGTAGCCCCAATACGGAATTTTTACAGGGAAGAGTGTAGGCGGTGGATATCTCAATGGTGTGGCGTCAGCCTTACGGTTGATGCAAGGGGTTGAATGGAGG
>Ga0123357_10006743_pt1 | contig 14080 bp, 10 predicted proteins | sample TergutEmb28metaG_FD_89873 | JGI IMG/M metagenome (GOLD analysis project Ga0123357, IMG submission 89873) | Embiratermes neotenicus P4 segment gut microbial communities from Petit-Saut dam, French Guiana - Emb289 P4 | ecosystem: Host-associated > Arthropoda: Insects > Digestive system > Gut ... | reverse complement strand
GAAATTGGTAAAAATATGGGGGTCCTGGCCACTCCTCAAGTGTGTACTGGATATAAATTGGGGGGGGGGGGGCATAACCTGACCCTCAGCCTGTGTTCTTCCCCTAATAGGACATATCAAGTCATACACCCATAAAAAATGGGACAAAATTAGTTTAGTATGACAACAAAAGATTAATTTACTACTGTCATTGTGTTTGACAGTAATACGTTATTTTTTCATTGCCATTATATATATGATGAGATTAATTACCTTGAAGTTACAGTTCTGTATATTTTAAACATTATATTCTTAGACAGTATGTGACTTTTTTAAACGACAGGCAAAGATAACATACCAGGAAATTCAATCCCAAGAACTCTTCTGACTGAAAGATATTTATGATACCAGTTGTGATGTTCTACTTCCCCATTTGGACTAACAGTCTTGACCCACTGTGGATATGTATTCACTGCTTCTCCAGTGTTTGTTGTCCACTCCTTCCCAAGGCTTCCAACATACAACTTCCTCTGTTTCACTGCAGCCCATTCTGATTTGAAACCTGTAATGCAAAATTTTATTGCTTACAAAAGAATGTAAAATTTTGCTCCTTGTTTATTTTACATTTACATTAATAGCTACACTAGTTTTAGGTCCAACTGTACCTTTACCTAAATTAGTACAAGAATGTTCAAAGTATGTTAGTGCATTACACATTTTACAATGAATATTAGAGAAAATTTATAAAATTCCCAGTAACATACTTGCTCAAATATGGATTATTTGCATATTGATGTGTCATGTCATTAATGCTTATAGCTTTCAGGTACGTGTATAACATGTTCAGTATAACAAAATATTTTTAAAAAATGTATAATATAAGTGAATGGTAAACAGTGATAAACAAACCTTTATTCATCCGACCATGTCCGTCATTAAGTATAACAAATGGTATCACTTTATCATCCAGTAATTCATAAACAATCCCTGTCCTGTCATCAAGAACATACAGCTTTCCATTAAACACAATAAGTTCGGACAGCTCCATTCCTCGACCTGACTCTCCAATACTTGACTTCAACACAATCGGGTCGCCTGTATCCCAGGATACCTTAATGCTGTTTGAAACAGGATTCCATAATAGGTATCCCTTTCTGTAGAAACTCAGCCATGTAAACTCTTCAGTTTTGCTTTTTGATTCTTGGTCAGAGTCACTAATCATTCCTATTCGAAACTGGATTCCTTTAGGTGTTCTTTTTGGTGGTGTCAGTGGATAGGTAGTGTTATAATTATCATGACTTGAAGTAGTCACCGTTTGCGTATACAGTTTGACTGTGGACTTATTTTTAAGATTGTCTACACTGACAGTGGAATGATGATCTATGGCATATGTATACACTATTAATAGCACTACCAAACCAATAAAGGCAACAAGACTAACAAACTGTGTTTGAACACGTAAAGTACTATTCCCGACGCGATAGGTTGTGGGCGTTCGAATGGCTTGTCTCCATTCCCTTAGTGACATCATTTCACCACTGTCGGAATCTTGAGGCATGTATGCAGCGTGGTAACTGAACACTAAACGCCACTGACAATCACTACAAGACAAGCTACATCCTCGTTTTTTCTTTCAACACATCGCATGTTACAGCCGCTTTCGTGTCACTTCGGTGCCTGCTATTGATCCCCCAGTTGCATCAACAAACGTTAAATCCATCCGATGCACATATGACCATGCAACATCATATACATATACGCGACAGATAACAAGAGTTAGCTCCCATCGATCACGTCGATCCATCAGTTCGCCGAGTACCTCAGATCCACGCTGCAGAACTCCAGCTCATGGCAATCTGCTGCTCGCAGACACGCCGTGTTGGCATACGGGCAACATAAAGAAGACAAAAGTACCACTTGTAATTTATGTGCGAAGTATCGTATTGGTATTTATTAGCATCCCTAAAGTCACATAACGTAACGCTGGAAAAGTCACAACAATATATGAGCCATGCCAAGCAACAAATAAAATGCACAGATCAGACACGAACATTCCACAGTCAAAGGCCACCACATGACTACAACAATGACGACCATATGGGTAAGTACAGTTACTTACCCCGGTTCCCAGTACCCACAACTATTACACTGCTGCCTGTAAATATTCTACAGTATAAAAACATTTTTCAAAGGTATGGATTTCAGCTCATTTTTTGGAAATTATTAAATGTGTGTAATCTTTTTATTTTTTCAGGCACCTGATTATATAATTTTATGTCCATATTTACGACACTTTTGATATGAAGATGTAGTACAACCTGAGACATGGGGGTCATGACTGCCTCTTGTATCATGTTTATATACAAGATAATTACGTTTAGTATTCATATGATACTTATTTATAAAACACGGCACTTCTGAAAATTTAAATTGAAGCTATTGTTAAAATCTTATGTGCCTTAAAACCATTCCTGCAGGATGCGCGTACTTTAATCCCAAAATCAAACTGTCAATTTTTTTTGCAGACAAAAAACTTTTTTACTGTAACTATCGGTTAACCAAAATATAATACCGTACTTCATACGAGGCTATAAACCCACTAACACAGCTATAAATGAGCATGATACAGAATTCTGTATGGTGACTTATTACATCCTTTAAAGATTTTATCATAAAATATGCCTTATTGAAGCTCTTGCGCTTTGGTGTCACATGTATATGTTCGCTGTGGTCATTTCAGTAATATACCATTAGAATTTGGATTACAAAGGAACGAAACCTGAAATGTGTGCCACGGATCAGCCGTAGTATGCTCAGCGATGTGAGAAAAAAACGGACTGTTCTGCAGTACAAATATGGCCGTCCGGTCAGTCCTGAAGTTTCCGAAGGAACTGAAAGAATTGCGGTTGCATTTGTGTCAGTCCTCTGCAGCTAGTAAGGGGGTGAGGTATGGGACATTGTGGGTATAGGTTTTTGTTATGCTTAGTTGAATTATATTTATTAATAGGTTTGTGGTTGTAATTATCGATAGCAGTGTACGAGTTACGTTTGTATGTAACAAATGTTGTGATTCATAATAATGAACGACGTTTTTATATAGAAAATGACTACATGAAGGAGCCGCACGAATCCGACAATATGCATTCGCATCGCTGTGTTGATATGAATCATGAAGTGAACAGAATTTAGTGGTAGGTTAGGTAATTTAGAAGGAATCATTTCGCCTTACGACTGAGAAAGGAGGAGCAAATTTAACTTTTGAAGAAAATGTGTATGCCAGCCGTTTGAATAATGCAGAGGAAGTTCTGGTTCAGGCTGGTGTTGTGTGAACTGTTTATATTTGTTGAATATAATGAATGAGATCTCTATCTTGTTAATGGATTTTTTCTCAGTATTTTCTAAATACAAGTACCTGATAATGGCCCTGTAAGGCCAAAACATGCAGTACAGTTTGGCTTTAAATAACTGCCAAAGTTGAGTTATGATTGATAATTCCTGTACTTTCCTCTTACATGTCAGGATTAGTCAAAACGTGTTGGTGTGTTGGTGATAAGTTGCTAATTTATGTGAGTGGTATTCTTTGGTGTTTATGACTTACTGTGATAAAATTTAAATCAGCCTAAATTTCCATTCGTGTCAAATGTGATTGGTTAAATAGAGGTGTTAAACATTGCAATTCATAATAAGTATCCTATATTATGTCTTCTCTAATGGTAATACCACCCAGCCACTATAGTTATTTGATTACTATAACCTCATGACATGAAAATAATAGGTTCCTTGAATCTTATCTAATATTCGTAATTGATTGATTTCAGAGACTTTATTGGGACACATTATGTTGGCTTGAAAACTTCCAATCCAAAATTTCCCATCTTGATTAGAGAATGCAGTGGAGTTCAGCCACGACTGTATGCCAGATATGGTGAGAATGACAGGCTTGTTATGCATGTACACGTGCAAACCTTTTCTTAACTCTGCTACTAATGTGGCACACATCAGACTTTACAGTGTGTCTGCATACATTGTTTCATTATTAATGAAACTGTTATCCTAAAGCCATTGAAATTTTATTGGGAAATTGGTATGGTCATGAACGTCAGTTTGTTGCAACATGCATATTTTATTTCAGTCTACTTGTATTCATTGTAGGGACACTGAGATATCGCAGGTTCACCAAACATGCATGCTGTGTAAAGGGGGCTGCATTTGTAGGCTGCTGAGGTATGGAAATTGCACTGTTTTGTGCTGCCATCTGGAGGCACACAGTGAACTTCTTCTATATGGTACTAAATCGGCATCATTATATTGCTGTCATACTGTACTCCCATTCGTAACCATTTGGTAACATACATAATGAGAGAATAGTAAGCATTGTCCTTTTGTATTGTGGAACAAGAGGGTATTTGGATTGGTTTCCTTCGGTTTATTCTGTTATTATAGAGCATAAATTGTGTAAGCCAGTAATTACACAGCTTGTGCTGTTGCCTTGCGAAAGTTTTCATCTGTTGGTTGTCAGAGAAGGCACACAAACTCTTAGATTGTTACAGCTGTATTGGTGAGGATTCAGCTCTTCAGAATGTGATGCCATGTTGCTTGGCTTGGTTTTTAGTGTTTTGAAGGATCATAGTGCTTTTGAAATACCGGGAACCACCGGCCCACTGACAGTGTCCATCCCAGAAGCCTTGAATCCATAATTTCCAACACTTCACACTCTTAGATCACAAGAATTCCAGATTGGTCAGTTCCTTGAAACTGATTATTAGGTGTTTACCCAGCATGACACAGATGCACACTTTAGCTTCTATCTGATGAGGTGTTCCATATGAAAATGATTTAAATTTTTAATTGGCAACAAGATTGCTAGTGTTGGACTATTTTTTATCTTACAGCAGGTATATAATCGATAGTGTCACCATAAATTTTGTAAAATTGGTCTGGAACATTGAATTTTGGGACCAGAAGTGGGATGAAATATCCGACTGTTCATTATCCATTTGTCAGAGGGGGGTGGTAAAGCAGTGTTGCTGTTTTATGACATATTGTTATGGCTGTCACAATTAGTTCTGGAAATGGCTCACAAATGGTGATGTGGCCAATCTCATGGAGCATACTCCTTTGTGAGAAGCTGTTGTTTATTTATCAGTTTTCCTGTTATGTCTTTGTGGGCCACATGAACCATGTCAGAGAACCTGTCAAAGTTAGTGTGTAACATTTCCCAACATGATGGTCTTCCTACAGGGAAGACTTCTTTTCCATTATCCAGCTGGTAAGCTGGAGAACTGTCCCTTGTCAGACATTCACGACTTCATTTTTTTTACCCAGAAGCTGTCAGCATCCACAGACTGAAAATGCACTGTTATAAAAAACATTAAATTTTCCGAATTTGACTCTTCTGGGTTGTCAGCACTGATTAGCAGGGTTATCAATTCCGGACATTTTAAAGGAACATGCTGCTTTCATCTTCAAGGGTCAGGGAGTCCATCAGTAACCCTGCTGCTCATTGTAACGACCCAGAGACCTGAATCCTGAACATCAGGACTGTGGAAACTTCAATTCTTGCATTAAATTTTCACATTGAGCAATTGCTGTTTCTGGTGCTATTATTTCTGGATTCCATGCTGTCAGTTTCACATTTCATATTATTATCTTTAGTACTATGTATTATTTTGTTTAATTTCAGATTTTGGAAAGGAGAGCAGCATTTCATTGGCCAACTTAAAAGCTGACGATGTTTTGAAGCAAGTGGAAAGATTATCAAAGTCTTATTAGAAATAACATTCTGTACCACATTATGTATGTAGGTCATTGTTTTATTAACATGTAAATGTTGAAGCTTATAGTTCATAAATGTATGAATTCATATTGTTCATAGTGTCTGTGATAATGTTACATTATTCATACTTAATAATATTGTAAATAATTTGAATTGCTCAGTTCCTTCAAACTATAAACACTTTACAAGGCATTTCTTAATAGTATTGTGGTAATCCAAATAATTTGGGTTTGAATTCCTCCAAAGAATGGAGGACTAATGTTGCCAGTTGTTTGTTTTCTTCTGAAATATATTCATCTGGCACCATCACAACTTGCATCCCAGCAGCATGAGCAGCTTTAACACCATTTGGTGCATCCTCAAACACTAGGCACTGAAATGGAAACAACAGTGGTGCACAGCACCGAAGAAAATCACTTAATAATCTTATACAATAGTGATAAGAATATGTATAACGTGAGAAATATTTACAGTGAACCTTCTTGTTGCACACTATGCCCTTCCTGACTGTGAACACAGCAGGAGTGAATGAGATTGTTATGCCACTGCCAGCACTACTGAATAGTGACTGTCAAAAGACTTTATCCAATGTCGTGACTGTCAAAAGACTTTTTCCAATGTCGTGACTGTCAAAAGACTTTTTCCAATGTCACATTGCCATTGGAAATTTCACATGGACTGGACTGTCCTCGGTTTTAAAACTGAGATGCCAGTATGTAACAGCCAGGTTTACATCTTGGTCACCTGAGATTTGATTGTATATACCTTTTCTGGTGTTGGTTTATCTTGGAATCTTGAAGCACATGTTAGAAATATATCAGGATTTGGTTTCCCTCTCTTTACTTCTGGATCACTGCTCCCCATTACAATATGGTGAAATAAGGAAAACAGTTCTTTATGATTTGTTAGCTTCAGTGTAACACTTTCCTCAGAACTGCTGGTAGCTACTGCAATTGGAATGCCACATTTATGCAAATGTTGTACCAAGCGTTCTGCACCTGAAATGAAACAGAAGCTCTAAAATGCTGTAATATACATTTCAAATTACATAATGTTATACTGTTGCATAGAGACATAGGTTGCTAGTGCATTGCATGCTGTTGTATTGTCCATTACTCCTCTGTGATCTGTAATAGCCAGCCAAAATGTGTGTTGAAAGTGAAGGTTATGGGTGTCGTGTGTGAACAGAATAGAAATAATGAGAGTACATTGGAGGGGATGATACAGGGTATTTCTTTTATTTCACCAAGCACATCAGCTTTGTCACACAGAAAGACTGTGTCTGCCAGGACATCAGAGGACAGCAATAAAGAAACACTCTGCAATAGTTCGAAGGAGGGTGGGGCAGGCAGCACTCTATGGAAGTTACTTCCACTTCTCTCTACATTTTAAATGTTGGTGAAAATGGCAGGCTTTATATTTTGTTGTCTTCACCTCTGTCAGTTTGATAAATTAAGGATGAGAGGGGAAAGATATGTATGTAGCAGAATAGGGGATTTGGAAATTATTAAATAGGTCTGACATATGGGGTTTGAAAATACTCATCTCCTGGATACAGCTGAGTAGAGGATCCAAGTATGCTCTCACAAACACTCTAATGGATCTCGTGCAGGACAGAATGAATTTGCAGCACTATGAAAATTGTTATGCAACGTCACTGGTGTGCCAGAGATGGAGACACTGTGTGTCTGAAGCATTCAGAAACCATTCCATGTTGGGACAGTTACTGCTGAAGTGGACTTAGTTGTAGAATTCTTGAAGAAACTCATTTACTCCTCATTTTTTTGTTTGCGTATGCCAGCCAAACAAGGGCTGGTCTTAGGGATACAGAAGCACTGGTTCAAGGTGGCAACTGTTCCAATGAGAACCATTACTCCAAAGTGCAGAGTACTTCAGAATTAAATAAAAGAAGAATCCACAAGTAAAGAATGTTATGATCATTCTACACAAAACATACCAGCTGGTTAATGCTGTGTGTTTGATGATGACCTCGCACTGGAGATCCTGGTACTGTGTAAAATATTTTAATTCTAAGAATCTTATTCAGATTGGATTCTAGTTCCTTTTATGAAAATATTCCAGAGCACACATTTGGCGTGTTCCTTCCTTTATGTATGGTATAAATATTTACACATTATCAGTGCATCTCCATGTAGTAGTAAGTATAATCTGCTGGCACGTTAACACTCGTATTATAATAGGCACACACAGCAACAAGGAATAACAGATACTTCATTTTGTGTAATCATGAAATCAGTTGACAACCATGAGCAGTGTAGCGTAATGGTAACATGGCTTAATTTTGAGAGGTGCCTAGTTTGAATCTCAGTTCGGACAACGGCTGTGATGATGTTTTCTGTACTTGTCCTAGATCCTTTCAGTTTTGTTCCCAGTCCTTTACATTTAATCATTCACTAGTCATTACCAATGCTGTGTAGTGTGGGATACTGAGAGTGTTATAAAATAAAGCACCAATCAAGACATTTAATTCAGTAATACAACACATGTTCAGTTCCTGCAGAGAAGGAAATGGGCCTCACTGTGCCCTCACACTGGTCATGAGGTTCTACCTTTAAGGTGGGAATGTACTAGGCACAAGGTTTGTGATGAATGGTGAATGCTTAATACAGTGAAATGTATGTGGGGAACCTGTTGTTGATGGAGTTCTTGTCAGCTTGTGGACCAGACAGCAAATCACTGAATAGTGTTGCACTTTATGGAAGCGATCTGAATGAAGCAGATACTGGAGTGCTGGTTTCATCTCTTCTGGAAGTGAACAGTGCAAATGTCACTGGGACGAGTGCCTCGACAACTTCCAGCGAGGGTATGATGAAAAGGGAGCTTTGTCTAACACTGTTTGGTATTTGTGGTTGTCACAGCAGTGTTGCTGGAGATTCAAGTCTTATGGAGCATTAAATCATACAGAGTGGTAAATGGTTAATGATGTTAGAAAGAACTGTACTGCCTTGACCCTGAAAGCACCACAGTTTTTGCAGCATCAGAAACTATTGGCCCAGTGACATTGTAACATCCTAGAAGATTAAAATCTTGCTTTTTATTATCTGATATCTCTGTTGCAGTAATATGAATTAACAGTCCCAGATATTACTTATTGACATCCTTGTAATGCATGAACATGGTGTGGGTCTTTAATAATGGGTGAAGAAAGGTGTTTATTTTACCTGGCATTAACTTGGTCTTTGGAAGCATTTCTCTTTGTAGCTGGCGTTGTTGGGCCAGAAGCTCTTCAGGACTTATCGGGAGGTCGAGTTCCTTAACAATAATTGCACATGAATCTTTTTCCACCGTGCCCAGTACTTTCTCTCTTACTTCAGATGTATAGCTCTTATCATATTTACTGAGTATAATTGAAAATACCTCCACATAAATTTCTTCTGTACCTGTCAGAAATAAAATTTAAAACATGTAATAAAACTTGTTACATCTAATACCTGGCATAAGTTTCACAGATGGAAATAGCTTCCTGACCTTTTTTCAGGAAAGTTCGTAGTATTTTTCTGGTGACACTGGTAAATGTAATGTTTCCACTATAGTTCTCGCATATTCAAGGCCAGGAAGCCTTCAATGCTCTGAATGGTTAAAACTAGCCTTCATACCTATACATAATGTAAAAATGAAAGAAGTGTCCCCCCCCCCCACAATAATTCTTCAAATGAAACTGTTGTTTTCTCTATGTGGAGAAATGAACAATGTTTAAGATCATAATGCCATGTACAGTATTTAGGGACATATTTCATGGAGAAAAAGTTATGCAATTACTGGTTCTACTGTCTTCATAAGAAATCATACTTTACCAAAATATGTCTGGAAGGATATCATGAACACCAAACACCAAAATACTGGGTGATAGACCATGTCATAGTTTTGCCACAAAAGTATTTCACAACTGACCCATGTCCACCATCAGAATGATTACTGGTCATGATTGGTGATGGTGGCAGAGGAAGTACCTAATTAAGTGCTGGTTTTTAGCTCTGCCATTACATGGCTGCTCACTGAAGAATGTTTTGCTACATTTACTTGCTGTGCAAAATTCAGAATTGTATTTCAGGGCAACCACCAAAATCATGCATGTCAGCCATTCTAAAATGTCATAAATCATCATGAGCCAGTGCTACCTGCTATTCCTTTTTTATATTCTGTTATAAATTCCAGAGGTACACCACTATCCCTTTGACTGAATGGAAAAAAAATGAGTTCTGTGCAATGATGCACCTATTAGGTTTGGCTTCATGATATTATTTATAGTTCATGTAAGCAGAGAGTCATACTGCCTCTACCATCACTCTCTATGCTTTCAGCTCGAAACTGGCCCCGAAGAGTTCATGGGTTTTAACATCTCTGCCTCACAATTTTTTTCTATTTCAGATGCTCTACAGATGGTCAAGGAATACAGGATGAATTTGGTATGGAAAAGTAAAATTATAATTTTGATATTCCTGAAGAGAAAGAAAGAAACAATGCCAGTTTAATTTTTCCACATGAATGGCACATTAACCTAAGTCACATTCATGGAATTTTTTATACTATGATATGACACATTTGTTAGACTCATTTCTTGATCACAGTTTTTTTGTTCTTGTGTAAATATTTCATTCATTGTATGAATATTACCTGAAATATACCTTTTAAGTAAAGTGAAACACAACAATCTCTTCCAACTGTTCAGTATAAATTTTATCTAGTTATGGTTTCATTTAACCAGCTGGCTGTGCACATGTATTGTAGAATGAAGTTTAATTTCAGCAAAATGTTTAAAAGTCATGTTTCAACATACATCAAGCTTCATAAATAATACTTTAAGTTCTGTGAAACATGTATTTGAAAACCTGCTATCAATTGCTTTTTATAATGCCTCAAAATACTGCAGATGTCATGTGATATTCATATGCAATTATTAAGATTTATCACTGTTTCCTGATTTTTGGTTCTCCAAGTAATGCTCTGAACACACACAATAAAAAGTCATGCTTGAAGTATGGTCAATAAGAAAGAGCAAAGCTCAGTGCATCATTTTCATCATTGCACCATGAATTTTGAATTCTATGTAGTTCACATGCCAACTATTTATAAACTTGTTTAAAAGTTTTAATTTACATTAAAATACACACTAATATAGCTCCTACATGTTTCAGTCTCTAATGGCCATCATCAGGGAGCTTTATCTGTACCTGATTTAAGTTATATTTATGTTAAAACACTCGGTAAAATTACATCGTTATATACATTACGTGATGTGGCAGCACGTCGTAGAACGACGTGTGTGTTGTGTGCAGTGCACACAACACACATATATAAGGACGTAATTTTACCGAGTGCTTTAACATAAATATAACTTTAGTTAGGTACAGATGAGTCTCACCCTGCACTGCACACAACACACATGCCGCTCTACGACATGCTGCCACATCACCAAATATATACAATGACGTAATTTTACCGAGTATTTTAACATAAATTTAACTTTAGTCAGGTACAGATAAAGCTCCCTGATGATGGTCATTAGAGACCGAAACATGTAGGAGCGATATTATTGTGTATTTTAATGTAAATTAAAACTTTGAACCAAGTTAATAAATAGTGCATTTGTTGGTGTGTAAACTACTCATTGCATCAGTTTGCCAGGTTAACACAAGATAAGCTTCACATAAGGAAGATACTGCTAAAAACTAAGGTCGGCAAAGCTTCTTCCATCAAGTCCTGTAATAAAAAGATCACTATTAACATACATTAAAGATTATGTGCATATCCTGACTTATATGGTTTTCATTATAAGACGATGCGTTAACGCGGACCTAATCCAGGCTTTTACAAGCACGTTCTCAGAACCGTAATTTTTAAAATCCTGTAATATTGTACTAATTTATTTACCAAGCAAAATGCCATCCAAGTCAAATATGACATGGTCAACGTTACTGTAATGTGACATTTACTTTTGCTGCAGACGAAATTCACTTAGTACTGCACAAACCACTGACACTGTCTTGGAACTTTGATCTATTAATATTGCGCAATACACATTTCCTTGGTGAATTTTTAAGTATTGAATTTCTCGGAAGAGTAACATCTACAGATAAGGTAAGTTTAAGCATCGTTCGCAACACTTGAGGACAAGCGTGACAAATGAAGAGTTCTTTATTTCGTGACAATTCACTTTTTTATGCTCTTCCAGGACGTTCCTCCCACGGGGAAACAAAAACTTTTATGTTGTACAGCATGCTATTGATTTTCGTTGCTCAACTGAATTAAATCACGTTCTGAAATCTTTTCCACCAACCTTCCACGCACATCGCTCTACGTTCTGCACCCGTTGCTCTCCATGCGTAATAGAGAGTGCGCGGCGAATATAAATGCGCGTGCGCAAATGAATCGGGCGTTGAAGCAGACGTCCAAACAGATGCTGAGTGTAGAGCGAGTGTGTGAATGTGGCTTAGCTGTGTGTTTGTGTTAACTGCTTTCATCCGTTATATATTTGCCGAATAATGTAGTACAAATGCACACAAAAGATAGCTGGATTTATTGTAATTCAAACTGACCTTTATTTGTAAGTGAAACGTAAACGTCGATACTTTTTATACGAGGCTGCACCGACAAATATTTCATTGGCAGGCAGCATGGCTGTGAATGGGTGCAGATGCAAAATGCTAGCCCAGTCTATGCGGCTCGAGAGGCGGCACCACAAGGAATATACGTGTGTTTTAGTGTGGACAATAGCTGTATTCGCAATAACGTTATGGACACAAGATGTTTCTGCAACTGATATAAATTGTGCTAGCGTCCGCTACACATACGAAGAACGAGGTTTTAGTGCTGGAGAAGTGCCGAATGATCCTTTGTCAGGTAAGGTACTGCTGCAAGCGTAAGACTATATTTGATTTAGTTTCTTTATTACATAGCAAATTTGGAGTGTAATCTCTTAGTTCTGGCTTTGTTTTCACCAGTACTGTAACTTACGCTGTGTGCGTACACAGGTTGCATGGTATGTTACTAACCATTGTTTATCAGCAAGATAAATAAATTTACGTGGTAGGCTCATGTTGAACGTGACATATTTGTTTTTGACGCCATGGGGATATAGCATTAGGACGAGTTCAGGCAGAAGGGTGTTAGAGTATGTGATTTGGAACATTTAACGCTGTTGCTATTCCCATGTCTATGTGATGCAAGCGACGCAACTGTCGTTGGATGTCTCGGCAAATGCGGGTCCTCTATGCGATAAAGCGGCCGTGCTCGGTGCGCACATAAAAGAAAGACTACTGCAGAAGTTAGGGGACCGCGGTGGCACAGTGGTTAAGGTGCTGTGCTACAAATCAGAAGATCGCTGGTTCGATCCCAGCTGGTGTCATTGGAATTTTTCATTTGACATAAAATCCTTCCGATTCGACTCAGCCTGTAACAGAAATGAATACCAGGAGCATTTCCTGGGGGTAAAGGCGGCCGGTGCGTAAGGCTGACAACCTTACCACCATCCTGTGCCGTTGTAATGAAATCTGGGAACCTTAACGTCCTGGAACCCTCTGGGCCACTCCAGGCCTGTAATGGGACTGCTTTTACTGCAGAAGTTACAGTTCATATGTTTTGCGTGTATTTAAATCGACTTGTATATTCCCGTGATAATAAAAATTTGATGAAAGGTTGGGGTAGCGTTTCTGAACTGTCTTTTATTTTTTTCCAGTTTACATATTCTTTTTTTTGTGAGTTAGTTTCACATAACCCCCTTTACAAGACAGTTTTTCTATTTAAGCAGAATTTATTGTGTGAAAATTGGATTCTCACGATACTTCAGATTGCGTAAGTCTGAGATGTAACTTTTTTAAATCGTGCATTGTGATATACATTTATAATAAGAACCGACAAAATGCACACTTATTTCATTAATGATTTAATTCGATTATATTGTCTTCGACATATTTTAAACAACCAAGTGTTCATTCTCAGGAAGACACGCTGACTTGTACATGCAAAAACAAGTCTTCCTGAGGATGAACGCTTGGTTGTTCAAAACATGTCGAAGACAATATAATTGGATTAAATCATTAATGAAAAAATGTGTATTTTCTTGGTTCTTATTACGTATGTAATGTTTTGTAGTTACAAAATCCAAGTTGCACCGTTCCTTAATAATGGAATTTATGTACCCTTGCAAGGTCCATTACTATACACTTTGCAACTTGTTATATCAGTTCAGTTTTAAGTATTTCGTATTGTATTGTATTGTATTTTATTATCTTTCCTTGGATCCTCATCGGATTACAAAATCCATGGATATGGAAATAGTCAGTTATAATAATAATAAATGTACAT
>Ga0123357_10006742_pt1 | contig 14081 bp, 4 predicted proteins | sample TergutEmb28metaG_FD_89873 | JGI IMG/M metagenome (GOLD analysis project Ga0123357, IMG submission 89873) | Embiratermes neotenicus P4 segment gut microbial communities from Petit-Saut dam, French Guiana - Emb289 P4 | ecosystem: Host-associated > Arthropoda: Insects > Digestive system > Gut ... | reverse complement strand
ATGATGGATATATTAATGTCCGAAACATGTTGAGCACATAAGAAGTGAAATAAAATAGCAAGTGACATCCAGCTGGTCTTTTATTCTTCAACTATCACAATGATGCACGGTCCAATAAACATACATTTCACATGTGAGTTCAGTGGTTCGTTACAATCGTCATCAAAAAGAAAACTTTCGTTCGAGGCCACGTTACTTTGCATCCTAAGAAATAAAAAGACTTGACACAAGTTGCAGGAAAAAGGAGAGACTGTGAAATACATAACAAATTGAAGAGAATCGGAAGGGTAGGGTGCATAGCACGCATGTGAGTCCGGAAAAGCTCTACCAGTAGGCCGAAATATAATATTAAAATGGGTCGCCGAAAAATGCGGTTAGATTTTGGACAGGGTTCTTTCATGCTAAGACGTTATTTGGTATTCTTGTGAATAGAAGACTACATTTTCTAGTTTCATAGAACGAGCGTAAGTTTGTGACTGCATTGCAAAGTCTCGGCTGTCAGTTAGGTACAAAATTAAATAGTGAAATTAGTTAGTTAGCTAGTCTGTCAGTCAGTTGGTTCGTTAGTTAGTTAGCTAGTCAGTCAGTTAGTTAGTTACCTAGCTAGCTAGTCTGGCAGTCAGTTGGTTTGTTAGTTAGTTAGCTAGTCTGTCAGTTAGTCAGTCAGTCAGTCAGTCAGTCAGTTAGTTAGTTAGTTAGCTAGTCTGTCAGTCAGTTGGTTCGTTAGTTAGTTAGCTAGTCAGTCAGTTAGTTAGCTAGCTAGCTAGTCTGACAGTCAGTTGGTTTGTTAGTTAGTTAGCTAGTCTGTCAGTTAGTTGGTTCGTTAGTTAGTTAGCTAGTCAGTCAGTTAGTTAGCTAGCTAGTCTGACAGTCAGTTGGCTTGTTAGTTAGTTGGCTAGTCTGTCAGTTAGTTAGTCAGTCAGTCAGTCAGTTAGTTAGTTAGCTAGCTAGTCTGTCAGTCAGTTGGTTCGTTAGTTAGCTAGTTATCTAGTCTGTCTGTCAGTTAGTTAGACAGTTAGTTAGTTAGCTAGCTAGTGAGTCAGTCAGGTAGTTAGTTAGAAGCATATAATCGAAAGATCGCAGATATGTAGCAGTAGTTCCATAAGATGTATTAGCTCCATGTTTAAACTGATTAACAGTGAACATTCTACAGTAGTCATGTTCAAACATGCGCATTACTTTTCCGTAACACACACACACATATTGGGGTCTCATAAAGGCATTACAGACAAACCTCGTTAAAGCACCAACCTCCCTTAGTGTCCATGAGAGTCAGTGACCCGCAATACACTGTCACGCTGTATCTCTATTAGCCGCCAACCTGTATACAGCGTCACAAATTACAGTTAACGAACGGCTGCACTACATATACTTGTAGTTTAAAGTCGTATTTTATGTTTGCAGTAACTAAATTCCTGAACGTTTGAAAAGATACGAAAGACAATATCTGGTAACTGGAACTTCACATGAAGTATATCTTTCTGGTTCATAGTTTGATACATGTTTCCAGAACCTATGAACTCTGCTGCAGCATTCGATAAGCTAGCACAATGTAACAAGGCTTAAGTTAACTAAAGTACTGATTTATGGACAGCACAGTACAGTCTCTCTTCTGTACGAAAGCAGATTACCGCTGTCTGTGGATAAAACACGTGAAACCTTAATTTCAAGGCTCATGTACTTGTTTAATTAATCTTCTTGTCTGCTATTTTTCTCTAGGAACACTGGATTACTTGCAAGCCCAACGAATGCTGGGTTTTCTACGAACTGTAGAAGAGCAACCCCATAACAAAATCCTTCTTTCTTTTCTTTGTGTATTTTATGATATTATAAATGTAGAAAATTTTTAGAGTTAAATAAAATTCAGAATTCTGTTCTTTAGGATTATATATTGTGTCACGGGGTGAATGGACCCCGACTTTTCAATGGAACATACTGCCTTCTTCTCCGGTTGTCAGTAAGTCTTGAACGAAACTCAAACTTTAAACAGTTTAGTTTACCTTAATTTCTGCAGAATTAATTCAGTATTTTACGTTAGGCGTTGTGGGCCCGGTAGCTCAGTCGGTATAGCGACTGAGCTACGGGCTGGACGGTCCGGGATCGAATTACGTTGGGGGACAAGATTTTTCGCCCTTTCAGACCGGCTCTGAAGTCCACCCAGCCTCCTGTAAAATGGGTACCGGGTCTTTCCCGGGGGTAAAGTGCGGCCGGGTCATGCTGCTGACCACTCACCCCTTTCTAGTGCCGCGGTCATGGAAGAGTAGAGCTATACCTTTACCCACCCTCTGGGCCACACCGGGCCTGTAACGGGATCACTTTACCTTACCGATGTTAGGTGTTACGTAACAAGTGATTAATCCAAACTTACATGTTTGATTCTAATACATGATTCTGCATGCGAAGAAACAATCGTGACCATTACAGAAAAGTCTTTTTCCAGAGTTTAACGGTTCTAAAACCAGAGCCTCTTATTTTATCAATACACAAATTTAACACATCATAATTTTCTTATGCTAAACGCTCCAATTTTTAACCACTTTCCTTGTTCATTTCATATTAACAACTGTCCAACGAGATGCAACACAAAACAGTCCATTTATTATTCTGCAAGTTCACTCTACATGTTTCGGGTGTCAACCACACCTATCATCGGGAGTACACAAAACTGGAACTACAGCCTCCGGTACTGGTCTTATGTTTTGTGCAGCTACCTCCCTCCAACGTGGCCAAGCCGTAGTTACAGTTTTGTGTACTCCTGACGATGGGTGTGGTTGACACCCGAAACATGTAGAGTGAACTCGCAGAATAATAAATAGACTGCTTTGTGTTGCATCTCGTTGGAAAATTATTAACATAGGTCAAGGATGCACGGGAGCATAAACATAAAATATTTCACTTCATTTCAAATATGTTCCTTGGAGGTTATTTCCACACTTTGAAGAGTAATTTTCGGGATTATCTGATCTCTTCAATATGTCAAAATTAAAATGTAGACTAACGACCTTCTTTCTTCCACGGATAGGCCGACATAACTTACTGAAGAATGACAGTTTCCACGAAACACTAAAAATTTCGGACAACTCTAAACCGGTGCGAATTATTTATAACATTCAATGTTTAATATTTGTCATAGATTTTCAAGGAATGGCTAAAGTTTGCTTAGAAATGAAGTAAATAATTTGCTATGCTCTTAATATAGAAGAAATTCAAGGTAGTGTCAGTGATTATGTATAAGAGTGTGGAAAACGGAAAACATGGCGTCAGCCGCACCTTCAATATCCATAACTTTAATAATATTCTGCTGTTATTATCATCAATAACTTTCATTTCTTGTCACATTTAGAGAAAAATGTATTTCTACGACTGACACATTTATGCTACTGCAATACTGCTTTCTCTACTTCGTATTAAACATCCCTATCATAGTAAACTATATTGGAGTGTATGTACTTGTCTAACACAACTGTATGATGGTAGAGATATGTATAGAATATACTACATAAAGAACAACTACATGTTTCGGCACTTGACAATGGCCATCTTCAGGTTGAGGAATGAAAAAAAATTAGTAAGCAGCTATACTTGACTTATGTGGGTTGTATACAGGGGGGAGGTAAGAGGTGAAGTGGGTACGAGATCTCACATGTGTTATGTAGGATGGGTGGTGTGGGTACATGGGGGTTCTGCTATTGTATGTTATGTCCAGATTAATATAGTTGGATCTACGGTACCATCTTATGTTTGTAGAAATTATATGTACATGTAAACTTAGCTTATATATACAGTGTGAAATCTTATATAAATATAGTTTAAATTTAATTTGTTCCTCTTTGGGTAATTCCCCGGTGTCTGAGTTCTAATTGCCGACGTTTCGGAACTCACTGTTGGTTCCATCTTCATAGGCAGGTGAATGAAGTATGAATACTTCATTCACCTGCCTATGAAGATGGAACCGACAATGAGTTCCGAAACGTCGGCAATTAGAACTCAGACACCAGGGAATTACCCAAAAAAAGAACAAATTACATATAGAACACGGTGAAAGCTTAAAAACAAGAATAGTTGAAATTGTTATAATGGGTTTATTGATCTAATACTATATAAAATATCGTTTCTTTAGTTATAGTGGGTTCATTGATATAATAACCTTGTTATTATATTTACTATTATAATACATCAAATTGGATTTACCATAATTGGTCAGTTCAGTATCTGAAGTACAACTAGTATAGGACGGAGTAAAAGTAAGGGAAGTAAATTAACAAACAATAATAGAGGAGGAAAAAAAACATACAAGCAAATTAAACCTTCTGATCCCTATCACAGTTTATGACGTATTTCTGTGTAACGTTTTCCTTTCTCTGTTTTCAACTCTGACTTTTAAGAGAAGTATATTTTCACGCTTTTATTTTATTCTAGTCCTTTTTATTCTTCCTTTGTTCACATCTTCATTTAATTTTTTGATGTTTCCTTTTACATTAGCTGTCTTCATAATTGGCCATTAGGCTATTGTAACAGCAAGTAAATATACAGTTTAAGTGAACTGAATTACAATAACTGTGTGACTAATTTTAGCACAGAAATAATGTTGATAATTCAGGCAGTGAAGGAAAGTTTAAGTCATGTCAAACGCTGCAGTAGGTCAGCGATAATGAAGGTGACCAACGGTAATCATGTACATTAAAGTATTACAAGAGTCGTCAGTGCTAGTAGACTGCGTTTTAAATGTGATGGCACACGCGCAGAAACCATATTTCGTCTTTCTACGAAACGGACGAGTCCATTTAAATCGGCGGGGACGTCAGTTCAGTCACCTACTGTCAGCCGAGATGTGTGCATCAGCGGTAGTAATGCTGGATACCCCACGTTCCGAGGTAGTGTGAAGAGTACTGGCTACCCACTCCATTCGCCAGTTTCCCCTTCACTTCCCCTCTCGTGCGTCACTGTGTGCCATCATATTTCAACTGGAGTATACAAAATTGTGAAGCAGTGTTTGTTACGATATTACATTCCTTCGTCCCGTATCCTTTTCAAAACCCCCAGTATGTATTTCAGACGTAGATGTGCAATAACTCAGTATATATATTTCAGACAATGTTGACGCCTACCACATATCAAAATCAAAATTAATTCTCCGAATTAAGAAAGTGCTGTGAGCAAGAAAACAAGAACACAGACACCCCCATAGCGGCAAAGAAAGAGTGTGAAGGCTCTGATGGAAATTCGGCTCAATGTGACAGTAAAGCAAAGCAGAGTGGAGTCATTCAATACAACCTCAGAACAATATGAGGCTAAGAGGACTCATTCACAATCTGAGAGCAATATCAGGCTCAGAGAACATATTTACTATCCGAGAACAATATCAGGCTAAAACAATTCATTCAGTGCAACCTGAGAAAAAAATCAGGCTCAGATAACTCATTTACAATGTGAGAGCAATATCAGACTCAGAGAAATCATTTACAACCTGAGAACAATATCAGGCTCAGAGAACTCATTTACAATCTGAGAGCAATATCAGGCTCAGAGAACTCGTTTACAATCTGAGAGCAATATCAGGCTCAGAGAACTCGTTCACAATCTGAGAGCAATATCAGGCTCAGATAACTCATTTACAATGTGAGAGCAATATCAGCCTCAGAGAACTCATTTACAACCTGAGAGCAATATCAGTCTCAGATAACTTATTCAGTGCAACATGAGAGCAATATCATGCTCAGAGAATTCATTTACAACCTGAGAGCAATATCAAGCTCAGAGAATTCATTTACAACCTGAGAGCAATATCAGGCTCAGAGAACTCATTCACAATCTGACAGCAATATCAGACTCAAAGAACTCCTTCAGTGCAACCTGAGAGCAATGTCAGGCTCAGAATTCATTTACAATGTGACAGGAATATCAGGCTCAACTAACTCATTCACAATCTGATAGCAATTTCAGGCTCAGAGAACTCGTTCACAATCTGAGAGCAGTATCACGCAAAGGTAAATAATTCAGTGTAATCTGAGATGATAATCAGGCTCAGAGAACTCATTCAGTGCAACCTGAGAGCAGCAACACGCAGAAGGAACTCATTCAGGTTAATGAGATGGGAACATCGCGCACACAGAGTTCATTCAACACAATCCGACACAAAGATGTCGCAGAGTGACATAATCCAACAGCCTAAACCTAAATAATGTGAATTAACCCTTTAAACCCCACGTTAAATCCCATCTGCCATCTGCTGGCATTATTAGGAGCTCACCATATTCTCCACGTTAGCAGGATAAGGGTTAATGAGAAAGTTGTTTATGCATATCGCGAAGTTTACAAAACCTCCTCTATTGAGACATAGTTTTAAAAACCCGACGGCTTTGAATTCGAAATTCATAGAAGGCAGAGATGCTAAAGAGAAGCGAAATTTGTTGAACAACTTTGACTTTAGATACCGCACTAATTTAAACAAATATTTAGTTTTTTTTTTCTTTTCCATAAAATTAACGACGTGGTCGCACAAAACGTACGGGATTCGCTGATGTTATACATTTCTCTAGAAAGGCGAAATAAGAAAATACTGGTTTCTTCCTTAATGAATAAATTATTCCACCACATGCGCTTAAAAATATAGAAATCGTCTGCACTTAAAAGGTTCTGATTCCCAGGTGGATGCAGTTTTCAAGAAGAGACGCCTGTCATAGCAGTGTCACCTGTAGGTAAGGCGTTCTGGAGAACGTCTGTATATCCATTTTTCATGAGGCACTGAGAAGTGCTACACTAGCAACCGCATGCCCTCTCACCATGCCAGTACACGAAGGCTTCAGACTTCATGTATGCTAAAGCCTGCGGTTGAAAATCTAATCAATCATACGGAGTTATATCAACCGTCAGGCGAAATCGGGCGCCAGTCTCACGGTTTGTGTCATCCCAGCATTTGAATCCGTCAATTGTATGTCGAACATTGAGCTCTCAGCAAATTTCTGACGCCAGCAAACATCATAATTATGAGTATATCAAAATAATGTTCGATGATTGCTATCAGTAAAAGACTTAATGAAAATTCGGTGTCATTTTTGTGACCAGGATTACCCGTGTTTCGAAACCGGTATCATTCATATTCAACCTTCCGCACTCTAAAATATCTCATAATCTTTAAAAGTAAGGTCATCGTATTTGCTAACACGTTGTAACATTGTTGGTGTTAACTTTCTTCATCACTAATGAAAATATTTGCCTTCATGTTTATCTCCGTTGTTGTCGTCGTCAAAAAATATTACATTCATTCTGCTTCTTACCACTCCTTTTCTTCTTTTTTTCTTCTTCTCCTTCTTTTTCTTTTTCTTCTTCTTTTTCTTCTTCTTCTTCTCCTCCTCTTCTCCTTCTTCTTCTCTTCTTCTTCGTCTTCTTCTTCTCCTCCTTCTTCTCCTTTTTCTCCTGTTTCTCCTTTTTCTCCTTCTTCTTCTTCTCCTTCTTCTTCTCCTCCTCCTCCTTCTTCTTCTTCTTCTTCTTCTTCGTCTTCTTCTTCTTCTTCTTCTTCTTCTAGCAATACAGAATCTCAAACTTCATTTCCGTTCTCAGAAGTTACAGGCACTTCTCCCCATCTTTTTCTTCTCTATTTACATTCATTTTCACAAATCTTCGCTTTAAGAATAAGGCTAAGAATTTCTCATTTTGTTCACAACACTGGCTCTGTTCATATTACGTACATCTAGAATTCGTCCCGCTCATCACGAGGAGAAATAATTTTGTCTCCTCAGATTACCTCTTCAGCACGTTGCAAACATTTCTCCCTCGAGCCTAAAAAGAATGAAGAAATGTGACAATATCTGGTGCCAAACAACTACTCTCGTCTTACATCCAACAATCCCATCGCCTGTTCCTCCATTCAGGGTTCTACAGCATTAGACTGGGGAAGTCCATTGCATCTCTGTTCATGTTTTGCTGGGCCCGACTATAGTTCCCTCACTAGAGACACAAACTGCTTCTAGGATTTGCTACTTAGCTGCCAGTTAACTCATTAGAGGCATAACCTGCATTTCGCTTTCAAGAAAGGGAGAGTGTAGTTATTAAATAAACAGTACCGTAAGGATATCACATGAGAGACTGCCGTCAGAAACAGTTGAGCTACATTGCCAACCACAAACATACCACAGTATTCAATGACGAAACACTGCACCGCTCTTAATACAACAAATCCGAGCGTAAGGGTTGTATCTAATTACAAAGACACGGGGTGCTCACCTCCTGATCTTTATGGTTTCTCACCAAATTAAATATAATGTACTATTTACTTGCTTAACCTGCTCCAAATATCCTGAAGAACCGCACTTTGTTACACTGACGTAGTGTCCCGTAATAATTCTTATAAAATTGTTTTTAACATTCCGAGACCAGGCTAGACACACATTTTAGCTATGAGTAAATTTCTTTTGTGAAAGTAAAGAAGCCTGCCGCGAAATATTTAAACTTATTACACTGAGATGAATAGAGAAGATGTGAGAAAATATTTCACAAAATACTGCAAGAGATACTTCGAGTAAGGAATGGTTTGTGTTTGCGATGGGGAATGGTGTAGGGGCTATACATCTAGATACCATCATTTCATTAAAAATAGGACCATTTCATATCGATCTCGCTATTTGACAACCACATCTCTTATCAAGCCCCTAGGGAAAATCTGTTGTAGATTAACAAACCAAAGAAACTTAGACATTTTTGGACAGTTTGATGAGTTACTTGAAGTTTAAAAACGGACGTTGTGGGGTCTTGTTCTTTGTGGGTTCAAAAGTCATGCAATATGCAGAGAAAGCCAGAAAAGACATGAGAATAAATTTAAAAAAAGTAAAATAAATTTAGGTGAAATAATATTCCAATAACTAAATACTGGTGAAACTGTGTCCCAATCAGCAGAGAGAGAGACACAGAGCAGCTGGATGCAATGTTTGAGCTACAGCTGTTACTGACGTCTGCATTTTGCAGTACTGAAATTCAGATTACAAGCGATCGTCAGCGTCGAGCTACAGCGACTGTGTTTGTTCCTTCTACTTCCAGCGGAAATGAATTTGAAATTTCTCGGCATCATTGTTTCTTCTCTCGAAATGAGTCTGACATTGTTCTTACTATACAGGGTAATTCAAAGGAAAAGCCAATATTTCGGTAAATGGTAGTATCGGTCATTGTGACAAAAAAATAGTCGTATAAACATGTGTCTAATTCTGAATTGTTTTCGAGATAGAATTGTTTAAATCTGCAGACCTAAATCCTTTAGATTTTTGTATGTGGGTTGGGCTGAAGAGCGAAGTTTACAAAGAAATATAGATATACTGGACGAGTTGCTCGCTCTCATTTTGTATGCTGCTGCCAGCCTAAGGAAAACTGAAAGTCAACTCAGACTAACAACACAAGAACTTCGCACACGAGTTATAAAATGCATTGAGGTTGATGGTGGAACTTTCCAACACTTATTGTAAAATGCATAAAATAGAAGACTGGAATACAGGAAGGCAAGGTATCACTTCAGCTATTTAGGCGTAGAAGGCAAAAATAAAAGTATTAAGAAGAATATAAGATCAGTTTGATTCAAATTTAAAGAAGATGCTAGTAAAATGCAACGTCTGGAGTGAAGCCTTTTGTGGAGAAGAAATCTGGAGACTTCGGAAAGTAGATCAGAAATACGTGGAAAAGTTGTGAAATGTGATGCACGAGGAGGCTGGAGAAGATCAGCTGGACTGATCGTTTGAAAAAATCAAGAAGTATTACAATAGCCAAGGGGGAAACGAATATACTGCGTACAATAAAAAGAATGGAGTAAGACTAACTTGGTTGTACACATCTTTCTTACGAACTACATTCTAAAACACCTTATTTAAAGAAATAGGGAATAAAGGAAACAAATGTCAGGAAAAGGAGGAAGAAGACGCAAGCAGTTATTAGGTAACTTCAAGGAAACGAGAGGATGTTGGAAATTGAACGAGAAAGCACTAAATCACCCTGTACGGGAAAGTCGCTGTGAAAGAGGTTATAGACATGTCGTAAGACAGGCTACGAAATGAATGAATAGATCAATGTCGCTTGACGATTTCGTGGACTCGATCAACTTAATATGGATTCCAGTGGATGACTCACAAATAAGGCAATAAGTTTTCGAGTCTCATGAGAACAGAAAATTTTGATTTACAGAGCAACATATGGCTTCTAAAGAAATATTCAGATCAGTTGCTTAAATCCAACAAATTTTCTGGTATATAAAATGCTTTGTATCAGGAAGGGTGAAGTTATTGCATTATGTAGGCTACACGCTTGTGGGATGTGTAAACATACATTTCAGTATTTGTATTTGAAATACATCAATACGTAGCACTCTGCGCAGAAATTCACCACGCAAATTCTAGACTTAAGCTTCTCAGGACACGACGAAATGCACGATAAGGAGGAGAGTCATTCACAAAATTCGCCGTGGGTTTTGGGGTGTGGAGAAAGAGCCAGATATGTACGTTGGTCTGGATGGCAGACTTAAGCTTCAGGGTAGGGAACCTCAGAAAAAAATGCCTCATATGATCGAAAGCATTGTTTTTTCAAGTATTATTTAAAGTAAATCTTATGTATATTGGACCTACATCATTGTGATCGTTGAAGAACAAGAGACCAACTTGATTTCACTAGTTATTAAGTTTTATTTCACTTCTTCTATGCTCAACATATTTCGGACATTAATACATCCATCATCAGGAGCCTGCGACTTTACTGTATCACCACATTGGTTGTGTGTTCTTGTTTCGATGTGTGTTGGAGTTTCGGTGTGGCTGGGTTGGGGTGGTATCTGTGTGACAGGCTTCAGCCTGCCACACACATGCTTCGTCATATCCTTTTCTTGCAGCCTAAATATGTGGTAGTAAAAATATTTCACACCACATTCATTCCACAGGTTCTAAATCTCCATTCACAATTTCTCATGAGACCATTCAGTACTTATCCAGTTCAACTAAAATAACGCTGTTAAATAAGCAAAGGAGCGAAATTACAAAGCGTTCTAACCAACTAAGTTTATTGTCCAAAGCTCAAATCTGAAATAATGCTTTAAAGTGACGACAAAGAGAAATGATCCTTGCGTCAATTCAAGCAATATATCATATAGACACTTCCTATAATTTCTATACTTTTTAATGAGTAGAATTGGATGGATACATGTGTACGCCATGAGAGTACAATGTGAGTGGAGGTATAGCTCCACTCATTCATAATCTAACCTAACCTAACGTAACCTAATTTACCTAACCTAACCTAACCTAATTTAACCTAACCTAACCTGACCTTGGCACTAGATGGAAGTGAATTGTCATCCTCACCCAATAGCCACTTTACTCCCGGGAATGTAACGGACGTTACATACTGAATGGGAAGTTGTCTAGACCTCCAGGGTCGGTTAGCATACTTAGGAGATAGCAAATTAGGGATTCTTAATTTTCTTGGACAATAGCTTAGACACTACAATGGCTCCACTATCCCATCTGCATTTTTTATGAACATGTACCCATGTTAATGCCATAATTTCATTAAATAATATTTTATATGTGTTTTTTATATGAAATCTACGTGCAAAAAGTGACCGAACTGAAGATTCTATCACTTTAACCGCAGTGAAAGGACGGCTGACCCACGGAATTTTAGAAAGAGTGGACTACAGAGCTACTCGGGGCGCGTGGAAAAGACAAATCCTTATATATGCGGGGTTTCAAACCGCGATCGTAGAAACCATACCTATTCTCTATACTCACTGAGACACCCTGGCAAAATAGTTTAGATTTCCGAACATATTGACGGTTACTTGTAAGAAAATGCTAGCTACGAGACCTAATGCCTGTGAGAGAGGTTCGGTATCAATATCCCAACACTGATGGAAATCGTTGGCTTGCGTCGCTGAATAATTTACATACATGTAGAAGGAAGCATCAGATCGCTTTCAGGCTTCCACTCAAAGTGTTGACTGGTTGGGGATCTTCTATGGAAGCAGGTAGGTAAACTATACCTACAGAAAAGCATAGAATAGGAAACTGTATCTACCTCTAGAAACCACGGAATACCAACAACTACGAACACAAGACCAAGTGGAAGTTTTAAGGACGTGGTACCACGCAGAACAAGACATGGATGCCGCCACCTGTTTCGGTGTTTACAATCTTTATCCCGCTGTGGCCAACTTCAGATGCAGTACAAGAAAACCTTTACTTTATTTTCCGAAATGAATATTGAAAAAGTACGTATACAATTTTGTAGTTCAGAGTTGTCGTAAGCGAGAAAATTATGCAGTCACAGCGCGATGGTAAAAAACAAAATAACACTTAGAAAAAAAGAAACAATTAAATTCTACCGATTTATCAGTGATTATAGACGTAAAACCTGTTTTGCTTTTTTCCGTAGACAACATAAGCGTCGGTCATTAGGATAGAAATTTTCCTCCGCGCTTTATGCACAAAATGATAAGGTAAAAATCAAATTTTCCAGTGACCACTTCAGACAATTGTTTAAAAAACACTCAGAATCCTAAAACAAGAAATGTTCCAAATTCCCCATTATATCTGGAATATTTAATCACTTATTAAAACAGGCCTATTTCTTGTTAAGATTCATGTGACGTAACAGGCATGTTAATTAGTAAATTTTCCTACTACAAAACACAAAATAAACCGAAACCTTGTAGACGAATGATGTGATTTGCTGCAGTTCCTATCTTCATGTATAAATTCTCTGCTTAATGCACTTTGATGTGTGCCCTTTAGTAGTAACGGGGTGCTGATAAGTCCTTAGCCCGACCAGGAAGGAAACAAGCTGCGCCTGTCAAAAGTGTGATGGGCAGAGGAATGGATTGATTTGGTTAGGGTGGGGTCAGGTGGTGGGGACAGAGGAATGGATTGATTTGGTTATGGTAGGGACAGGTGGTGGAGACAGAGGAATGGATTGATTTGGTTAGGTTAGGGACAGGTGGTGGGGACAGAGGAATGGATTGATTTGGCTAGAGTAAGGACAGGTGGTGGGGACAGAGGAATGGATTGATTTGGCTAGGGTAGGGACAGGTGGTGGGGACAGAGGAATGGTTTGATTTGGCTAGGGTAGGGACAAGTGGTGGACTGTTGTGAATGTGGTAATGAACCTTCAAGTTCCACAAAATGCACTGAATGTACAAGGTGGTTCAAATATGACCGGGACTAATTTTTTTTGTAACCATAATTGACAAATACTTACTTGCACATGTCAGTCTGCAACGTACTTCCCTAACCCGAGCAGGAGGGAGGGTGGAGGTTGTGGCTTCACTCTCTCAAGGTCGCACAGCTGCTGCGCACTGCGGCTTGTTTACACACAAATCAGTCCCGGTCATATTTGAACCACCTTGTAGCTTGCTTCCTTTCTGGTCGGGCTAACTTATCAGCACCCCTGTACAAGGAACAGTACATCAACATTCAGACGCTGCCCACACACGTGTTGTCATGCCTAGTGCCGTTGTTGATCGAGTGTGTGAACGGAGCATGTGAAAGCCCTGTATACATATATGATGTTTCGCGTGACCCCTGCAAAAGGAGTCTTAATGACCATAGGCTTGGCCCATTCTCTGTAACCTCTTCCTGGGGAAATCCGAATCAGAAATTTCCGCGAAGTTCCACTCCAGGGTTTACGTACGCTTGGGAGAAATTTAAAAGTCCTTATTTCCTCCACTTTGGACGCTACACATAGTTAATGCGTGTCCATATATGGTGGATTCTTAGCAATTCAAAGGGACACTTTCTGGGAAGCTTAAGGCGCTCAGTCGCATTTACAAGTGGACAATAATTCTGAAGAATGCACGTTGGTTTGTATTCCATTTTCCAAATAACGATATGTCCACCCACACGATCGCAGAACTGAAAAAGATTAACCTGACGAAATTAGAGTGTGCTATCAACTGTGTACACTGCACAAACAGTAAGGTGTGATTGAAGGTAAAGGTAAAGCAGTCCCGTTACAAGCCTGGAGTGGCCCAGAGGGTTCCAGGAAGTGAAGGTTCCCAGATTTCATGACAACGGCACAGGATGGTGGTAAGATTGTCAGCCTTACGCACCGGCCGCCTT
>Ga0123357_10006741_pt1 | contig 14083 bp, 15 predicted proteins | sample TergutEmb28metaG_FD_89873 | JGI IMG/M metagenome (GOLD analysis project Ga0123357, IMG submission 89873) | Embiratermes neotenicus P4 segment gut microbial communities from Petit-Saut dam, French Guiana - Emb289 P4 | ecosystem: Host-associated > Arthropoda: Insects > Digestive system > Gut ... | reverse complement strand
TACGGCTTTTGTCGGACCTGCGGCGTACGTACAGTACGCCTCGGTCCTGCGATACGGCGTGCGCCCTTTTCGCTGCGGTCTCGGTCGTCTGCAGAAATCGCGTCGTGAATTATCCGGGCTAGCACGGAGTCACCAGCACGTCTTGGTGCGGACTGCGCCGGCGAACTGGTCGGCCATGATGCGGTGCACGATGAGGTTCGGGTGGTAGTCGCAGCCGAGGCCATAGCGTGTGCCCATTTCCACGAATTCGATTCGATAGACCTTCGTATCGCCGTTCGCGGCGCGATCGCTCGCGATGCGCCCCAGAATATCGCGCAAATTCGAGCGCGCGTTGGGCAATGGATATTGATCGGAGAGCATGGGCGAAACGGCCAAGAAAATGTGCGCGTCGGGTCGGTGCTTGCGCACGTAATCGACGAAGTTGCGGTAGGCGGCCTCGAAATTCCCGAGATCGATGCCGTCTGGAGTGCCGTCGCCGTCATTGTCGCGCGAGAAGTCATTCGTGCCGAGGTTGATGAGCACGACTTGAGGTTTGAGATCATCGGTCTCCGCGTCGAAGTCCCACAGGTTGCTGGGATCGGTATCGGTGCAGACCGTGCGATTGTAGTACGCGGGCATCGTGGTCGTTCCGTCCTCCGCCTTGTCGTTGAGGTTCTGCATGAGACCTTTGCCCGAGTAACAGAGGATGACGGCATCGGCGTTGAGATCGCGCGCCGCGAGCTCACCGTAAGCGAAGTATTGGTTCTCCGTGAGGGGGTCGCGCACGCCTGGGCGGACTTCGACGTCGAACGGGCAACTCGCGTTCGCACCCTCGTCGCCGTATCCGCACGTGATCGAGTCGCCGATGATTTCGATGCGGCGCTGGTAGTCGGTGGGTATGGCCGCTTCGCCGTCGGAACCGAGGTCGAAGCCCGTAAACTGCGTGACGCCCTTTTGCGCCTCGGTGTTACGCATCACCATGACCTGGTGCGGGCCGTACGAGAGATCCGTCGCGAGGGGGTAGGGCAAAGGCGGATCGGTGGACGCCACCTTGAATTCGAAGGGATCGAGGTTGTCGACTTGTGCCTGGAAGAAGACGTCGGCGTTTTGGTCGTCCGCGATCTTCAGGCCAACCGACACTTCGGAGCCAACGAAGTTGGTTTTCATGACGTTGCCGGACCAGTCGAACCTCGGCCCCACGTCACTCTCCGTCATGTCGAAGCGGCCAACGAGCGTCGCCCCCTTCCATACGGTGGCGGAGTTGCTGGTCACTGGCTCGGCGCTGATCAGAGCGCCTTGTGTGCAGTCTGCCGCCTCACCGGTGACTCCCCCGTTCGTCAGCGGCTCGTTGGCGTCGACGAGTTGCACGACGCACGCGCCAGACAGCAGCGCGGTCGCAACCAGGAAGGTCGATGCCTTGCGGGCGAAGCGAAGTGTCATCGTAAAATTGTTCTAGCATGGGAAAGTCCATGCACGCGCCGTCTAGCCCGGATCTGAGTGGAGTCGTCGTGAATGATCCGGGCTAGCCTGCTGCGCGGACCGATGCGTCGGTTGGGTGCGACATGTTTCGGCGCGACGTGCTCGTCGACGGGTCTATCCCGGTGAGCACGCCGTTTGCGGAGGCGAACGACGACGGCGGCGGCGGGCGACATCTCCCGCCGCTGGGCCATCCCGGTTCGGTCGTGCTCAAAAGAAAGACGGTGTCCTAAACCTTCCCTTTTCGGAAGACTAGGCGCATTTTCCGACTGGTCGCGCTCTCGTTCGGATTTTTGCACATTCTGACCCATAGGACGTTATGGCTATACTCGCGCAAGACGAACGGGCCCTTGGGGGTCCACATGGCTAGCGGCGACGGAGACTCGCTCATCGAGCGCAACGTCGGCGTTGGCGCAAAAGACCGACGGGACGATCACGTGAATAAGCGACCGACGACCAATGAGACCGCCGACGCCCACGGAGCTGGCGGTGCGGCGGCCGAGGCCGTACCCCCGATGGATGAGACCAATGACGGCGGTATGTCCTCGCTGCTGTCAGGCTCCAACACGCTCGACCCCGTTTGGCAGCGTTTGTGGCTGCGTTGTCAGCAGCACGACTGGCAGTCGCTGGCGTTCATCGGATCGAGCAAGCGCGATCCCGACGGCGTGCTCGAGATCGCCCACGGTCTTGCGCGGCTCGCGAGCGAGCTCGGCCAGGAGCTCACGGTCTTCGACGCGCGCAATCTCGGGCTCAAAGACATGGGGCGCATGCTCGCGCAGATCCAGAGCATCACGAGTCGCGGCAAGCGATGCATCGTCGTGCTCCGCCTGGTGACCGAGAACGCCACGACCGTGCCGATGGCGCAGAACGTCGACGCAGCATTGCTCGGCGTGTTCATCGGCGAGACGAGCGTCGTCGCATCTTCGCGAACCATCGAAGAAGTGGGCCGAGCGAAGTTTCTTGGGTCGGTCGTGTTGAACGCGTCGAGCACGAAGTAGCGCGCATTCGCGCTCTAAGAGCATGGCTATCACCCGTCGCGATCGAACCCGTCGTGCCACAAGAGTGCTCTTCACGATGGCGGTGTGCGTGGCGTGCGCGCTCGCCGTCTCGTGTCATCAGCAGGCTCCCCCCGCGTCGAGTCCCGCGCCCGACGCCGCATCTCCGACAGCCGGACGCACGTTGCCGGAAGCCGAGCCACCCATGCCAACGGGCCCTATTACCGGATGGCTTCGTGTCGAAGGCAACCGCATCGTTCTGCCCAACGGCAAGCCTTTCCACGGGCGCGGCGTAAACATGCATGATACACGCTCGTGCGATTCGTGCTCGTGGGAGCCTCCACACGTCGAGCCCGTGCTCCGTCGCATCGATGCGGTCGTGGATGATTGGCACGCAAACTTCATCCGGCTGCTGCTCGAAAGCTATCCTGACAAGGGCAGCGGACACGGGCGCGTGCACTATCGCGGCGTGCTCGAAGACGAAGACTACTTCAGTGACGTGATGAGGATCATCGGTCACGTCGGAAAGAAGCCGGGCGTCTACGTGCTCGTGTCGCTCTGGCACGAACCGTCGTTCGGACCGCGCGGTCTGCCTTCGGCGCGCACGGCGCTCGTCTGGAAGAAGCTCGCGGGCGCGCTCAAGGACATGCCTTTCGTGCTCTTCGGTCTCGTCAACGAGCCCGAGAACAACGAAGACGGCAAGCTCGATGGCGAAGTCTGGAAGGCGATGAACGACACCGTTGCCGCCATTCGCAGCGTGGAGCGGCCCGAGCGCCGTCACGTGATCACCGTGCAGGGCACGCGCGCGTGGGGTCGGGTACTTGATTACTACATCGATCATCCCATCACCGCTGGCGGCGGCGTCAACATCGCCTACGAGACGCACATCTACAATCGCGCGACCAGTTTCGATGCACTCGTGCGCAAGCCCGCCGCGAAGTTGCCGGTCATCCTTGGCGAGGTGGGTCCGGTCGACGACGCGAGCGCAACGATGTTTCCCGAAGACATCGAGAAGCTCTGGGACCTGGCCGAGCGCCTTGGCATCCCGTGGACGGCGTACACATTTCACGCGAAGTGTCCGCCGAACATGCTCGTTGACGACGACACCTGGTGTGGCGGCACCTCGTCGCTCGTGCCAACGCCGTGGGGGCGCATGGTCAAAGCGCGCTTGGCGCGTCCATGGTAACCGAGTGGTAAAGTGAAGCGATAGCGATGCAGAAGGTGCTTCTCGTCTCGATCCTGGCGGCGACGATTTTGATCCCGCTCGTGCTGGCAAACGGCGGAACGCTCAGGCAAGCCGTGCGGCGGACAGCGATCGCTACCGGTGTATTCTGCACATTTTATTGGCTCGCGTTGCTCTTCGTGTACCCATTGCTCCAGCGTTCCGCACCCGCCCTCGGGGAGCGAACGAACACGATCGCGCAATAGAAGGGCCGGCACGGGGGCGTGCCCCTACACCGACAAAACGCATTCGTAGGGGCGGCCGTCTGTGGCCACCCCTAATAGAAGGGCAGGCACGGGGGGCCTGGCCCCTACACCGACAAAACGCATTCGTAGGGGCGGCCGTCTGTGGCCACCCCTAATAGAAGGGCAGGCACGGGGGGCCTGGCCCCTACACCGACAAAACGCATTCGTAGGGGCGGCCCCCTGTGGCCGCCCTATTTGCCACGATGTTCTGGGTGTTCGTTCTCGTAGGCTTTGAGGCTCTCGCGTGTGATTTCGACTTCGACCTCGCCGTCCTTCAAGATGCGCGATTGGCAGCCGAGGCGCGATGAGCTGCGCACGTCAAAGGCCTTGTCGAGGATGTCTTCCTCGTCTTCTTCCTTCTCGCTGAGAAGCTCAGCGCCTTTGAGCACGTGAACGTGGCACGTGGAGCATGCGCAGACGCCGCCGCAGGCATAGCCCTCCGGCGCATCGACCTTCTGCGCAGCTGCGAGAATGGTCGTGCCGATCGGAACTTCGATTTCGGCGTATCCCCTGAAACGCACGACGGCCATTATGTGGATCTCCTCGGTGCGTGCGCGGCCTCGAGGCCCTTTGCGTGCTCTACGGTGTGTTCGACCGCTTCGAGCTTCTGACCTGCGATGGCTCGAGCGATCGCGCGGTTCATGCGGCGGCCTGCAAAGTCTTTCGTTGCCGCGTCGAGATCTTCGATGTGAAGTTGCACGCGTCGAGCGTCATCGCCCTTTGCTTCGCTCGTGATCTTTTCGAGCGCAGAGAGAGCCGTCAGGATGCGCTCTTTCTCGCCGGGTTCGAGCAGATCGGAGTCCACCTCGAGTGACTTTTTCGTCGAGCCAATGATGCGTTGGGCAAGGGTGCGCGCCTCGGCAAGGCGTCTCGCCATGATGTCCTCTTCGCCGTGATCGATCGCGTCGAGCAGCATCTGCTCGATGGTGTCGTCGTCCAGGCCGTACGAAGGCTTGACGCTCACGCTCTGCTCGTGCCCTGTTGTCTGTTCGTGTGCGTGCACGCTGAGCAAACCGTCGGCATCCACGCGAAACGTCACTTCGAGCCGCGCCATGCCCGCGGGCATGGGGGGAATGCCGCGCAGCGTGAAGTGCGCCAGGCTCCGGCAGTCGGCCGCGAGCTCGCGCTCGCCTTGCACGACGTGGATCTCGAAACCGGTCTGGTTGTCTTGCTGCGTGGTGTACGTCGCGCGCGCCACGGCCGGCGTCGTCGTGTTGCGCGGCAGGATCCGATCGACGAGACCGCAGCCAACCTCGATGCCGAGCGACAGCGGGATGACGTCGAGCAAAAGCACGTCGTTGGCCGTGCCTTCTCCGGCAAGGAGATCCGCTTGCACCGCCGCCCCGAGCGCAACGACCTCGTCGGGATCGATGTCCGCGAGCGGCTCTTTGCCGAACAGCTTGGCAACGTACGCGCGCACGGCCAGGACGCGCGTGGCGCCGCCCACGAGGATGACGCCGTCGAGCTCAGTTGCTTTCAACCCCGCGTCTTTCAACGCTCGGCGGCACGCGGCACCCGTGCGCGCGAGCAGCGGCTCGATGAGCGCATCGAAGCGAGCGCGCGTGATGACGAGGCTCTTTGGCTCCGTGGAAAACGGATTTTCGACCTCGACTTCGTCACCGCTGGTGAGCCCGTGCTTGACGGCGCGTGCGAGATCGAGAGCAATGCGAACGTCGCGTGGAGATGCAACCTTCCAGTTGCGCCCCGAAAGCTCGAAGAGTTCGTGCGCGATCGCGCGGTCCATGTCGTCGCCGCCGAGCGCGCTGTCGCCGCCGGTGGAGCACACCTGGAAGACGCCGTTGTCGAGCACGAGGATCGTGATGTCGAAGGTGCCGCCGCCGAGATCGTAGACAGCGAATTTTCCATTTTGCTTTTTGTCCAGGCCGTACGCGAGGGCCGCGGCAGTGGGCTCGTTCAAGAGGCGGAGGACCTCGAGCCCCGCGAGGCGCCCGGCATCTTTCGTGGCCTGGCGCTGAGCGTCGTCGAAGTAAGCGGGCACGGTGATGACCGCGCCCCCAACGCTCCGGAGCTCGTCTTCCGCGAGGTGTTTGAGCGTGCGCAGGATCTCCGCGCTCACTTCGACGGGCGTGATGGCTCTGTCGCGCACGAGGAAGCGAACGACGTTTGGTTCACTCGAACTCGGCTTCGCGAACGCGTACGGACCGAGCCGCTCGGTCTCTGGATCATCGGCGCCGCGACCCATGAAGCGCTTGACGCTCACGATGGTTTCGCGCGGGCTCTCGGCTGCGCGAAGCGCCGCGTTCTCTCCGACGACGACTTCGCCGCGGTCGCCGTAGTGGACGACGCTCGGCAAGAGCGCATGTCCGTTGCAATCCAAGACCGCCGTTGGTCGTTCGTTTTTCACGTACGCAACCAGCGAGTTCGTCGTTCCGAGATCGATGCCGATGGCACGCGGAGGCGCCTTGGGATCGAAGATCTCGAGCAAGCCGGTCATGACACTTCTTCCTCTTCGATGATGGCGCTCACCTCGTCGATGAAGCGCCTGTAAAAACGTAGCTCGCCGAGCACGGGCAACACGGTCTCGAGCGCGCCGCGGTCGGGCGCGCTCTCTCTTCCTGCAAACGCGAGCGCGAAGCCCTGCGTGAGCTTTTCTTCGGCGGCCTTTGCACGCGCTTCGAAGTGTTCTCCGAGCGCGCGCACCTTCACCATGTCTCGGTCTTTTCGCGCTTGCGCGAGGGCTTCGCGTTGCTCGAGCACGTCCATCAAAAATGCGGACGAAGCCTGGGGCTCGCGCGTGTGTCCAACGGCGATGCCGCCGATCCCAAAGAGCGCCTCGGCTCTGCGGATGGGATCGCGCACGATGCGCCACGCTTCGTTGACCGTGGCTGCTTTCTCGAGCGCAATTCGGCGCTCGCTCGTGCTCGCGTGCGCGAACTTGTCAGGATGCAGCGCGCGCGCGAGCTCGCGATGCGTCTTCTCGAGCGCCGAAAGATCGAGATCGAACCTCCGCGGGGCACCGATTACGGCAAACGGATCCATGATCCGGCTCCCCAAAAATCAGACCGTGAACGACGAGCCGCAACCGCAGCTCGATGTCACGTTCGGGTTCACGAATTTGAAGCCCTGACGCATCAGGGTCTTTTCCCACTCGAGCGTTGAGCCGTTCAGATAAAGGAGGCTCTTCTTGTCGACGACCACGCGCACCGATTTGCCCGCGCTCGTCGTCAAGTCGTAGACCGTGTCGCGCGCGTGCGGCTCTGCGTCGAAAAACTCGACGACGTAAGAGAACCCCGAGCATCCACCGCCGCGAATGCCGACGCGAAGCGACGTCCCAGGCACGTTGCGTTTTTCGATCTGCGCGCCGATCGCGTCGATGGCGGCCTGCGTAACGGTGATGCCGAGCCCTTTCTTTGCGGAAGCAGCCTCGGTCGAATCGGGATTGCAGCTCATGGCTTCACTCGTCAATCTTTCACTCATCAATCTGTGGTTCCGCTGCGCTTGGCAGCTGTTTGGCGCGGTAATCCGCGATGGCGCTCTTGATGGCGTCTTCGGCAAGAACCGAGCAGTGGATCTTCACGGGCGGGAGGTTCAGCTCGTTGACGATGTCGACGTTCTTGATGGCCTCGGCTTCTTCGACCTTCTTGCCTTTGATCCACTCCGTGGCGAGCGACGACGACGCGATGGCCGAGCCGCAGCCAAAGGTCTTGAACTTTGCGTCTTCAATCACGCCATCGTTCGAGACTTTGATCTGAAGGCGCATCACGTCGCCGCACGCGGGCGCGCCGACGAGTCCCGTACCGACCGAAGGGTCCTCCTTGTCGAGTGTACCGACGTTGCGCGGGTTTTCTGCGTGGTCGATGACCTTGTCGCTGTACGCCATGACTTCTTCCTTCTTCTCGTTCTTCTCTTCTCGGGTGCCTAATGTGCAGCCCAAGCAATGCTCTTCAGGTCGATGCCTTCTTTGTGCATCTCGTAGAGCGGGGACATGTCGCGCAGATGTTTGACCTTCTCGATGACGAGGCCGGCCACGTAATCCACTTCCTCTTCCGTCGTGTAGCGGCCGAGACCGAAGCGAATGCTCGAGTGCGCGATCTCTTCGGGTGCTCCGAGGGCGCGCAGCACGTAGCTCGGTTCGAGACTCGCGGACGTGCACGCGGAGCCGGAGCTCACGGCCACCTCTTTGATGGCCATCATCATGGCTTCGCCTTCGACGAAGTTGAACGAGACGTTCAGGTTGCCCGGGAGACGGTGCTCGAGCGAGCCGTTGACGTAGACTTCTTCGAGGGCGCTCGTGATCTTCGTGCGGAGGCGTTCGCGCAGCGCGAGGATGCGGCGTGATTCGCCCTCGCCCTCGAGGCGCATGATCTCCGCTGCTTTGCCGAAGCCGACGATGCTCGGGACGTTCAGCGTGCCGGAGCGCATCCCGCGCTCGTGACCGCCGCCGTCCATCTGCGAGACGATGCGAACGCGGGGCTTGCTGCGCCGGACGAAGAGCGCGCCGATGCCCTTCGGCCCGTACATCTTGTGCGCCGTGATGCTCGCGAGGTCGACGTTCATCTTCTGAACGTTGAAGTCCACCTTGCCGATGCCCTGCACGGCGTCGCTATGAAAAAGAATCCCGCGCTCGCGCGTGATCTTGCCGATCTCTTCGAGCGGCTGCACCGTGCCGATCTCGTTGTTCGCGAGCATCACGCTGACGAGAATGGTCTTGTCCGTGACGGCTTTCTTTACGTCGTCGGGATCCACGAGGCCATCCTTCGAGACGCCGAGATACGTCACGCGAAAGCCGTCCTTTTCGAGTCGTTTGCACGTGTCGAGAACGGCCTTGTGCTCGATGGCGGTGGTGATGACGTGATCGCCCTTGTCTTTGTAGAACTCGGCGACGCCCTTGATGGCGAGGTTGTCCGATTCGGTGGCGCCGGAGGTGAAAATGATCTCCTTTTCGCTCTGCGCGAAAATAAGTTTGGCAATGCGCTCGCGTGCGAGATCGACGGCCTCCTCCGCTTGCCAGCCGAACGAATGACTCCGGCTCGCCGCGTTGCCGAACTTCTCTGTGAAGTACGGCAACATCTCCTCGAGCACGCGCGGATCGACCGGCGTCGTCGACTGGTAGTCCATGAAGATCGGGATCGGGGGAGCCATGATTTCTGCTTCTCTTTTTCCGGTCGGCGCGCGGTGTCACCCGCGGAAGCCGGCCACGAGATCCGGCACCGTTTGCTCGCGCGGGTGGTGGTTGCACGCCTCGCACGTGTGAAGGACGCGATTGGATTCGCAGAGTGAATCGCAGGGCTCGAGGTACTGGAGGCTCGCTAGGATTTCGCTCTCGAGGCCCTTGAGCCGCGCGATCTGCGCGCGCGTCTCTTCGAGCTTTTTCGTGTAGACCTCACGTACTTTGATCATGGCCGTGGACGCGGAGCCGCGGCCTTTGTTCCCGATGTCGCGAACGATGGCTTTGATGTCGGTGAGGCTGAAGCCGAGATCCTGGAGCTTGACGATCCAGCGGATGCGCACGAGCGCTTCGCGGCCGTAGAGGCGATAGCGACCTTTCGATCGCGCGGCAGGGCGAAGCAGATCGAGCTCTTCGTAGAGGTGAATGGCGCGCACGGTTTTTCCGGACTCACGCGCGAGATCGCCCACCTGCATGAGCGCGTCTGCCGCGTCGTCGTCGCGAGTTTCTTGAACAATGGATAAGCGAGAACTCCTCATTGAGACCAACCCTCACGTTAGCGTCAGTCTTACCCCGGCGCAAGCTGAGTCACACCGCCCGCCACGGGCGCGCTTTCGCGACCGTTATTTGCGATCGGCGCTCGCGCGTGGCACGTCAGTGGACGTGTCCACTGCAACCACCGAAGGCATCAACGTCACCGTACGCGTGAGCTACGTCCCCGAGCAGTCGCTGCCAAGGATGCATCGTTATGTCTTTGCGTACACCGTTCGCATCGCCAACGAGAGCACCGCTCCCGCGCAGCTTCGGGGCCGCCGCTGGATCATCACCGACAGCGAGGGTCACACCGACGAAGTCAGCGGCGCCGGCGTCGTCGGGCAGCAGCCGCTGCTCGGACCGGGCGAAGAGTTCGAGTACACGAGCGGTTGCGTCCTCGCGACGCCGCGCGGTCAGATGCGCGGCTCCTACGAAATGCATCGGCCCGATGGCTCGACGTTCGACGCTGCGATCGCGCCTTTCACGCTGAGCCTTCCCTACTCGCTCAATTAAGGGGCCCCAACCGCGCCGCTCGCTGCGCTCCTTGCGCCGCCTTCCCCTGGGCGGTGCTCGTCGGCCAGGCTTCGCCTGGCCTCCTGCGCGCCGCCGGGGAAGCCCCCTGATGAGCATTAGGGCACCACCGACCAATTAGTGGCACTTACCATCCTGCCAGTAAGGCCGTCAGGACCAGGGACGCCCGCGGCTCCACCGCCGGCTCCACCCTTGCCTGCTAGGTTTCCGCTGTACGTGTTTCCGCTGTACGTCGTGGCACCGTCGAGCACAGGAATCGGGCCAGCATAGAGAATGCCCGCGGAGAGGCCTCCGGCGCCTCCACTTCCGCCTCCTCCCGCTCCGCCTTGTCCACCATTGCCGCCGAAGCAGCCAACACTCCCACCCCCACCCGCTCCACCCATTCCACCCAAGCCGCCCATTCCACCCTGTCCCGTCGAAAGCGTGCATGCGTTCAACGTCACCATGCTCGCGTACGACAGAAGCGCGACGCTCGAGCCCGCACCTCGCCCGCCGGCTCCTCCAGAGCCACCACAGCCTCCGCAGCCTCCTCCCCCTCCTCCTCCACTCGCATTTCCTCCTCCAACATAAGAAAAAAGCTGTCCACTGCCTCCGCCTCCTCCGCCCTGCCCTAGCGTGCCGTCCATGCCGGTCAGGCCATCGCCAGGGATCCAGCCGCTGGACGTCAAGGAACCAAGAGACAGGGTCGGCCCGGCGGAAGCACCGGCGAGGCCCGCGGCACCCGTACGTCCGCTGGTGCATGCCAGGGCTCCTCCACTGTCACCCGAAGTGCCACCTGAGCCATCATTCCCCGGAGGGTTGGCTACCATCAGCGGACTCCCCGATGTGCCGTTGAAGTACGTCGCTCCTCCTTGACCCCCTTTGGTGGTTCCTTGGCCCGCGCAGGTGCACGTCGTGCTTCGACCCGGTGTTGCACCCTCCCCGTTTACACCATTTTGGGGATCTACCGTCCGCGCATCGCCCGATTGGCCTGCGGCGCCCGCGGCGCCTCCAGATCCATCGTGCGCCACAAGGTCGGTGCGGACGAACGTCACCGTCGATAGCGAGGTGAAGACGGCAATGGACGACTCGCCAGGACTGGCGCCGGGCAGTGCTTCGAGACGTAGATCCGAGATGGTGACAGCCGTGGAAGCGCCTGTCACCGTGAGAGCGGCGCCTGTCACGACCGATTTGATGGTGGCTTTCTGCGCGCTATTGTACTCCCAGTTGGAGCACAGAAAGCCGCCGTAGAGAGACACTGCCATCCCACCGGTCATCGTCACTTGCTCATTCAAGGTGCCCGTGCCGCAGATGTAGATGCGCGGCTTGCCTTGCGCAGCTGCCATCGTCAACGCCTGACTGATGCTCCCAACAGGAGAATCCTTGGTCCCCTTGTTGCTGTCGTTCCCAGCTTCGGTGCTCACGAATACAGCGTAAGTGTCCACCACACACGCAGGGGAGTCTTTCGGATCTGCGGAAGTGTCGCAGTTGGCAGGGGGTGGCGGAACCGAATTGTCATCCGTGGTAGAGGCAGAGCTCCAGAAGTCCTTCCCAAAGCAAGCGCTCTGCACAATCCCCACGCACGCCACGGCACTCAGCATCCACCAAAGGCGAGTTCTCCTGCGCACGCGGCGCGTGAGCGTCCAAAGTGCGGGCGGTGACGAGGGCGGTTGGGGTGAGATGTCGTCATAGGCTTACTCCATGACCGGATTCAGCGGAACCGACGAGACGCGGCGTACGCTGGAAGTAGTGCGGCAACCAACGCCGATGCCGAAGACGGTGCGTCTCGCGTCCATAGATGTGGGGTAAGACTCGCATGATGGACGAACGACGGTATTTCGAGCTTGCCGATGCGGTGTTTCGCGAGATTGAGGATCGCTTCAATGACGTGGATGCGGACGACGTCGATGTGGAGCGTGCAGGTGACGTGATCACGCTCACCTTCAGGGATGGTCGCAAGTGCATCATCAACACGCAACGCCCCACCAGACAGATCTGGCTCGCGGCGAACGCGCGCGCATGGCACTTCGACTTCGACGAGACCACGAGCCGCTGGGTTGACGACAAGGGACAAGGCGTCGAGCTCGTTACGCAGGTTGCGGAGATCGTTCGGGAGTCCGCCGGCATCGCGGTGTGAGGACGGCGGCCACGGAGGGCCGCCCCTACGAGGCATGGGCCGTTGCTGTGAATATACGGCATGACGCTCGCAGTTTCGGCACGACGGGCTCCCCCGTCCCGCGCGCAGGAGGGCGCGTTGCGCGCCCGACGAGCACGAGGCCGGGGGGAGCACGCGCGGAGCGCGAAGCGAGCCGCGCGGAGGGGGCCACAACTGACAAGGGACAAGGCGTCGAGCTCGTTACGCAGGTTGCGGAGATCGTTCGGGAGTCCGCCGGCATCGCGGTGTGAGAGCGTGTTCGACGGCTACGGCTGCCCAACACGCTCTGAGAGAATGCGCACCGGCACGATGTGTGCTCAGCGTGCGGGCGCCTACGAAAGGTTTTGAATGAGTGACGATTGTGATTCACGCCCAATCGAAGGTGTGTTTCAACAATTCGTTGCGTCCGACGACTTGACCAGGTGGCTTCGCTCCTTTGCCAGCGGTCCTTTGCCTGAGGTAATGAATTGTCACTCAGCAAGAACTGGAATACCGACGACAAATCGCGTAGCCCCAGCAACGTACCAACTCAAAGCCAAGGGCGTGTCGGAGACTCACTCCCGCTCTCGGGTGCCCGCGCCCGCGAAGCACTCTTGCACATCAGCATACTCGACGGGTTTCGCGGGATCGCAATCCTCGTCGTCATGCTCTTTCACTTCAGTTGGGCCTTCGGTGAAGGCACGGCGGCGACCCATTTCATCAAGCACGTATTCTGGACCGGTTGGTTCGGTGTCGACCTCTTCTTCGTTCTCTCCGGCTACTTGATCACTCGCGGGCTGCTCGTCGAATCGAAGCATACCGTCGGGCAGCGGATGCGAAACTTCTGGTTTCGGCGCGTGCTCCGTATCTTTCCGCTCTACTACGCGGCGATCATCCTTGGCACGATCGTCTGTTTGGCGACTGCGGCGCGGATCCCGGAATGGCCATACTGGCTCTACGCTCAAAACTACTCACTCGCGTTCGATCCCGACCCGGAGCGGTGGACGTCGCACCTTTGGTCGCTCGCGATCGAAGAGCAATTCTATCTCGTCTGGCCGGCGCTGCTCTTAGTCATTCCGAAGCGCGCGCATGTCGGCACCATGCTGTCGCTCATCGTCGTCGGAGCCGTATTGCGTGTCGGACTCGTTTTCTCGCCGCACATTGGAGATCCTCTCACGGCGGCGAAGTTGGCTTATCGCGCGCTCCCGACGCGAATGGATGGTCTGCTCCTTGGGGCTCTCGTTGCAGTGTTGATGGCGACACCCAACTCCGCGCTTCTTCGAGCATGGCGAAAATATCGCCGTTTCGTGCTGGGTGCCTCTGCGCTCGCGCTCCTCGGGCTCATCGCCTGGACGGGGGGACTGCAGTTCTACGATCGCCGCGTCATCGTGTTCGGATATGGGTTGCTTGCGGTCTTCTTCGCAACCGTAGTGCTCACGACGGTCGACGGTGCGCTCCCTCGCTACGTTGAGCGCGTGTTCGATGGCCGCTTGTTGCGTGCGTTCGGGCGCGTCAGCTACGGCATGTACGTCATTCATTGGCCGCTCGTATCCTTCGGGATCCCGTACTTCAAACGAATCCAGGCGTGGACGTCGACGCCGCGAGCGCTCGGCTTCGGTATCGCCGTCACGATCGTCGGAATCACGTTGACGTACGTGCTCGCATGGCTCTCCTTCCACTATTTCGAAACACCGTTCCTTCGCCTGAAGCATCGCTTCAAGGACTGAGCGTGTAGGGCAGCCTGCTGCGCGAATCGATTCGTCGGTTGGGCGCTGCGGTGCCTGCGCACGTACGACAAGTACGTTTACGCGGGCTCCTCGCGCTCCGCCCTAGCCTCGATTCGCTCGCGACGGCTGCCCT
>Ga0123357_10006740_pt1 | contig 14083 bp, 10 predicted proteins | sample TergutEmb28metaG_FD_89873 | JGI IMG/M metagenome (GOLD analysis project Ga0123357, IMG submission 89873) | Embiratermes neotenicus P4 segment gut microbial communities from Petit-Saut dam, French Guiana - Emb289 P4 | ecosystem: Host-associated > Arthropoda: Insects > Digestive system > Gut ... | reverse complement strand
CAGGGCCTTGCGCTGATGCACGAGGAGCTGCACGTAGCCTCTGGTCTGCGTCTGCCGATCGTCATGGTCAACGCGAACCGCGCGCTGTCAGCTCCGATCAACATCCACTGCGATCACAGCGACGCCATGAGCGCGCGCGACACGGGTTGGATCATCTTTTTTGCGGAGAACGCGCAGGAGGCTTACGACCACACCATCATCGCGCCGCGCATTGCGGAGGAAAACCTGTTGCCCGTCATGCCCACGCTTGACGGCTTTATCACCACACACGCGATCTCGCGCGCACAGATCGCCGACGACGCGACGGTCAAAGAGTTTGTGGGCGACTACCAGCCTGCGCATACCTTGCTTGACCAAGAGGGCATTATGGTCGGCGGCTTCTCGAACCTGGGTAACAGCTACATGAAGATCAAGCAGGCCGAGCGCGCCGCGATCGACGCGAGCGCGGCAAGCATCAAGCGTATCGCCGACGAGTGGGCCGCGCTTACCGGGCGCCCCTACGATCACGTTGAGGGCTACGGCATGGAAGACGCCGAGACCGCGATCGTGATCCTGGGCAGCTCGGCCGGTAACGCGCGCTCAGCTGCGCGCGCGCTGCGCGCTGACGGCAAGAAGGTTGGCGTGGTCAAGCTGCGCTGCTATCGGCCGTTCCCCGCAGACGATTTGGCTCGTATGCTCAGCGGCGTAAAAGCGGTGGCGATCATGGATCGTTCCGAGAGCTTTGGCGCGCTGGCAGGGCCGCTCGCGCTTGATACTATGTCTGCGCTCTATCACGCCGACCTGCATCCGGCCACCCGCCGCTACATCTACGGCCTGGGCGGCGCAAATGTGAAACTTGACTACTTCCATAAGGTCTTTGAGGATCTTGACGCGGCGTTTGGCGGCGCGTCTGATCCGGGTCTGACCTATCTGGGCACTGATTAGGAGGGAATATACATGGCAACTATCAAAGAACTCTCCAACCTGCCCGAACGACTGGTTGGCGGACATCGTCTCTGCGGCGGCTGCGGCGCGTCGATCGCGGTGCGCCAGGTTCTCTTGGGCGCCGGTGAAGCGGAAGTTGTGTCGTCGGTCGCGACGGGATGTCTGGAAGTTTCGAGCACCATTCACCCCTACAGCGCCTGGACAGGATCGGTCATCCATAATGCCTTCGAGAACTCGGCCGCTACGATGAGCGGTGTCGAGACTGCCTTTAAAGCGCTGAAGAAGGCAGGCAAGATCGACCCCGACCGTGATCTGAAGTTCGTCGCGTTCGGCGGCGACGGCGGCACCTATGACATCGGCTTTCAGTCGCTGTCCGGCGCGACCGAGCGCGGTCACAACATGGTGTATGTGTGCTACGACAACGGCGCGTACATGAATACCGGTATCCAGCGTTCAAGCGCCACGCCGCACTACGCCTGGGCCACGACCTCTGAGGTCGGCAGCGTGCTGCCCGGCAAGATGCAGCGGCGCAAGGACCTCACCAGCATCATGGCCGATCACCGCATCCCTTATGTGGCGCAGGCCTCCGTTGGCTACTGGCAAGACGTGGTCAAGAAGGCCGAGAAGGCCTTTACGGCAGAGGGTCCGGCGTTCCTGAATATCATGGCGCCCTGCCCCCGTGGCTGGCGCAGCGACTCTGCGCTGACCACCGAGCTTTCGCGCCTGGCCGTCGACACGGGATTTTGGCCAAGCTTCGAAGTCGATCAGGGCGTCTGGAAGATGACCATGCCGGCAAAGACGAAGAACGGGCTTACCCCGGTCGTCGAGTTCCTCAAGCCCCAGGGCCGCTTCAAGCATCTCTTCAAACCAGGCAATGAGGCCCTTTTGGAGCAGATCCAGCAAGAGGTCGACGAGTATTACGCTTACATCGTAGGGAGATGTGAGGCTTAGGGGCGCTTGGCTGACTAAGCCCTTCAAAGTTTAAAAAAGTGCTCCTGTTTATGCAGGGGCACTTTTTTTCTTGCTACAATAGCCACTATGGCTTTAGTGGTAATGAAATTCGGAGGGACGTCGGTGGCGACGCCGCAGCATATGCAGCGTGTGGCGCGCCGGCTCATCGCGCGCCATGATGCGGGCGATAAGGTGGTTGCGGTCGTCTCCGCTATGGGCAAAGTCACTGACGAGTTGGTCGACCTGGCGCATCAGCTCACGCCGGATCCTCCGGCCCGCGAGATGGACATGCTGCTGACCACCGGCGAGCAAGTCTCTATCGCGCTGCTTGCCATGGCGATCCAAGCCCAGGGTTACTCTGCGATCTCGTTTACGGGGGCGCAGGTCGGCATCGTGACCGACGCAACCTTTAATAAGGCAGAGATCCTTGCCATCGACGCCGCCTGCGTGCGCGAAGCGCTCGACGAGGACCAGATCGTCATCGTCGCGGGCTTTCAGGGGCGCACGCCTGACGGACAGATCACCACGCTCGGGCGCGGCGGTAGCGATACGACCGCCGTGGCGCTTGCCGCGGGGCTTTCCGCCGACCTCTGCGAGATATACTCTGATGTCGCCGGCGTTTTTACGGCCGACCCCCGCATGGTGCCTGCGGCGCGTAAGATCGACCTCATCGGCTACGAAGAGATGCTTGAGCTTTCCAGCAGCGGCGCTGGGGTGCTCTCGATGCGCTCCGTCGAATTTGCGCGCAATCATCACGTGGTCATTCATTGCCGCAGCTCGTTTACCGACGAGCCGGGCACTATCGTAAAGGAGCAGGACGCAGATATGGAGCAAGCAATTGTCTCGGGCGTGACCTTCGATACCTCCGAGGTCAAATTCACCATTCGCGCTGTTCCCGACCAGGCCGGCGTGGCCGCGCAGGTCTTCAGCCGCCTGGCCGACCACGGTATCAACGTCGACATGATCATCCAGAACGTTTCGGAGCAGGGCGCGACTGACATCAGCTTCACCTCGCCGGCAGATGACCTGTTGGGCGCAGAGGAGGCGGTGCGCGAAGCGGTCGCCGCCATTGGCGCGCGCGAGTGGGTGCTCGACGAGAACATCGCGAAGGTCTCGATCGTCGGCGCTGGCATGAAGTCGCATCCCCGGGTGTCGGCCCGCATGTTTTCTGCCCTGGCGGTCGCGGGCATCAACATCGACCTGATCAGTACCTCGCCGATCCGCCTGAGCTGCGTGGTCTCTCAGGATCAGTTGCCCGACGCGGTGCGCGCGTTGCATACTGAGTTCGATCTTGACGCAGACGCTGCCATTGACGAAAGCAACGGCGAGGCGCTCTAGCGCCAGCCTTCTGCCTGTCCCGGGCGTTGCGGCAGACGCTCATTCTCAAAGCTACTCTCAGTCTCTGAAAACAGGGGTGCTATACTTGCTTTACCTATCCGCTGCTTATACGCAGGGGTTCAGTATGAAACATCCGATCGGAAGGTAGGCTTGTCATGTCGTCGCTTTCTTACTTGCCAACTCACTGGGACAAACAGGTACCGGCAAACCCGGTAGTCGCCGTTTGCGGCGCGACCGGCGCGGTCGGGCGCGAGATGCTGCTCTGCCTTGAGCAGCGCGCCTTCCCCGCTTCAAACGTACGCGCCTTTGCTTCTGCGCGCAGTGCCGGGACCCAGCTGCCCTATGGCGGTGCGGGAGGATCAGCTGACGGGCAGCTCACGGTCGAAGAGCTGACGGAGGCAAGCTTTGACGGGGTCGATATCGCGCTCTTTTCTGCGGGCGGCTCTATCAGCCAGCAGTTTGCGCCGGCAGCGGTTAAGGCCGGTTGCATCATCATCGATAATTCAAGTGCCTTTCGCATGGAAGATAACGTCCCGCTCGTGGTACCAGAGGTCAACCCGGAAGACGCCTTTGCGCATCGCGGCGTCATCGCTAACCCCAACTGTTCAACCATCCAGATGGTAGTGGCCTTGGCCCCCTTGCAGGGGCTCTGCCCGCTCAAGCGCGTGGTGGTCAGCACCTATCAGGCGGCCAGCGGCGCTGGCGCCAAGGGCATGACCGAGCTGGTGGAGCAGACGCGCGCGGTCCTGGACGGGCGGGAGTATCCGCCTCAGGCTTTTACCCACCAGATCGCCTTTAACTGCATCCCGCAGATCGACGTCATTTTAGACGACGGGGTGTGGAAGGAAGAGTGGAAGATGGTCGTCGAGACGCAGAAGATCATGCATGCGCCCGATCTTGCCGTGCAGGCGACCTGCGTGCGTGTGCCGGTCCTGCGCTGCCACAGCGAGGCGGTCATTGTCGAGTTCAATACGGCGGCAGGCAAGCCTGCGCCAACACTTGAGGACTGCCGCGCCGCGTTGAAGACTTTCCCCGGGATCATCGTTGATGACGACCCGGCCGCTCAGCGCTATCCCACACCGGCAGAGCTTGCCGGCACGGACAAGACCTATGTGGGGCGGCTACGCGTCGACCGGACCGTGCCTTCTGGCATAGCGATGTGGGTCGTGGCCGACCAGCTGCGCAAGGGCGCTGCGCTCAACACGGTGCAGATTGCCGAGCTGCTCCTTTAGGAGGAAGGCATCGTGCGTCGGAGCCGTCTGATCGTTACGGCGGGGGTCATCGCCGCGCTGTACGCGGGCTTGACGCTTCTTGCTAATCTACTGCCGTTTGCCGGGCTTTCCTGGGGGCCCGTGCAGTTGCGGCTCTCTGAGGTATTGACGATCCTGCCGCTGTTCACGCCAGCCGCTGTGCCGGGGCTTACTTTGGGCTGCGCTCTGGCCAACCTGCTCAATATGGGGATCGCCGGCGCTGGCCCCGTCGCTTTGCTTGATGTGGCATTTGGCTCGGCGGCGACGCTGCTGGCCGCGCTCTGGACGCGCCGTCTGCGCCGTCGTCCGTTGCTGGCGCTTGCGGGGCCGGTGCTCGTCAACGCGCTCATCGTCGCCGCCTATCTGCCGCTGATGCTGCGGGGACTGGGCTTCTACACGATTCCGCTGACGCACGTAAGTCTTGATCGCTCATGGCCACTCATGTATCTGTTTGGGTTTGTCGGTGTGGCGATAGGGCAGGCGGTCGTCGTTTATGGCCTGGGCTATCCTTTGTCGATGCTCCTGCGTCGGCGCAGGTTCACCGGCGAGCAGGCGGGCGAGATGGCGAGCAAGCAGGCGGACGAGCCCGCCAGCGACGAGCCCCAAAAAACACCGCAAGCGCAGCGCAGAGGGCCGCGATAACGCGTGGCGGCAGGCGCAGAGCAGGCCACATGACAGGCTGTGCGCCGGCTCCGTTGGCTCCGTCTGACCCCAAAACGCGCCTGCGAGGAACCAATAGGGGCGATTCCTGCTAAAATAGCAATAGGAAAAACGATGCCTACGGGGGTCAGGACGCGCCGTGGGCGCACGACTGGGCGCCCGTTTTTCATGAGAGACGCAACTTGAAGTTCTGGAGAGGATTCATGCCAACAAACAGTCCCCTGATTATTGTTTCCACGTTTTGGAACAAGCAGCACAGTAGCCGCCATGGCGGAGAGCGTGCGCAAAACAAGCAGGAGTTGCAGGCGATGTCTGCCGACGAGCAGGTGTTTTTCGAGCACCCGTCAAGCATTGACGATCCGCACCCAGCCCTGGAGCGCCTGCTGGAATCGCTGACCCACTTAAAGGCCCCCTTCAGGGTCGTGCTTGTGGTGGGCACCAACGAGAAGAGTGTTGAAGTCCGTGCTGACGAACGCGTTCGTGAGATCGCGAGCCACTTTCCGCAGCTCAACACCTTTGTGCTCGGCCCATCAGAGATAGGCTCGCTTACCCGACGCCTGGAGCAGCTTGATCTGCTGGACATGGCGCCCGCTCTGACCATGCGCAGCTATGGAGCCATCCGCAATCTGGGGCTGCTCTTTGCGGCTATTCAAGGCAGTGAGCGGGTCATCTTCCTGGATGACGACTGCGTAGTCGACGATCCGGGCTTTTTGGAGAAGGCGCTCTTTGGTCTGGGCGCCGCCATTCATTCCGGCGGGCATCTGCTGGGCAAGACCGGCCTTGCCATGAACGCAAAGGGACGCTACCTGACTGAGGAGAACGTTCAGGCGGTCGATCGGTTCTGGCAGTGGGATCAGTCGCGCAATCGTGCTATCAGCGAGCTGCTGTCACCGCCGCGCATGACGCCGGCAAAGCTTGCTTTTGGCGGCTGTCTGGCGCTGCATGCCGGGCTTTTTGCGCGGGTGAGTTTTGACCCCTGGATCACCCGGGGCGAAGACACGGACTACGTTATCAACGCCCGCCTGTTTGGCACGCAACTGTATGTTGATGATCAGTGGAGTGTCCTGCATCTTCCGGGGGACGGCGTCAGTTATCCTCTGCGTTTTCGCCAGGACGTCTTCAGTTTTATCTACGCGCATCGCAAGCTGGAGTTTGCAAAATCTCAGGTCGATCTGACACAGGTTACGGCCGAGCAGCTCAAGCCCTATCCGGGCGACTTCATTGACGGGTCGGTAGCGATGCGCGCGCGCATCACCGCGCTTCTGCGCGCGATCAAAGGTCCGGAGCGCGGAGTGTACTGGCAGGCGGCGCTGCATGTGGTCAGCGACGCGACGCGCTATGCCTGCGCGCATTGCGCGGACTACTTTGCGTTCCAGCGCAAATGGCCGATAATGGTGGACCGTCTGTGGTGCGACGTCGCGCTGCGTTCTCTGTTTAGCGGCGAGCGCTCAGTCGACCGCTCGGCGCTCACCGGGCAGTTCAAAGCGATAGAGACAAGGGTGTAATTATGATCCGTGCGTTAGTTGTTGACGACGAGATGCCGGCTCGCAGCGAGCTGTGCTTTCAATTAGAAGATTTTAACGACGTCAAGGTTGTTGGCGAAGCCGATAATGTTCGCGACGCCGTCGCCCTGATCAAGCGCATTCCGATCGACGTGGTTTTTCTGGACATCAATATGCCGGGCGTCAGCGGAGTGCAACTGGCCGAGGGCTTAAAGACGCATCCTCAGCCGCCCGCGGTCATTTTTGTGACGGCTTATACGCAGTACGCGGTCAAGGCGTTCGAGCTCAACGCGCTTGACTATCTGGTCAAGCCCGTCGAGACCAAGCGCTTGCAGCAGGCGCTTGAGAAGCTCCGTCAGCGTCAAGCTGCCGACCAGGCGGACGCCTCCTCCTCTGCAGAGGGTGAGCACGTCATCGCCAATCGCATGATGGTTGACCGCGCGGGCAAAAAGCAGTTCATCCCAGTACCCGAAATCCTGTATGTGATGGCAAAGGATGACTACACCTATCTGTTCACGACCGATGATCGCTATATCTCGAACTCGTCTTTGACAAAGATCGAAAATCAGCTTGATGGCCAGGGATTTTTCCGCGTGCACCGGCGCTTCTTTGTAAATCTGCGCAAGATCGACACGCTCGAGTCGCAGGCAGGCGGCACCCTGCTGCTTTCGCTGCAAGGCAGCGACGAGCTGATCCCGGTGTCTCGGCGTCGGGCGGCCGCGCTCAAAACGGCTCTTCGTAATATATGAGCGAGATGACAGGGTGGAAACGGGCGGCAAGCAACGCGCCCGATGTCAGAGCGCGGCTTGTGTCGTTGCATGACCGGCTGCCCTTTGAGCTGCGCGAGATTATCGTTCTGGGCATGGGCGGAAGCGCTCTGGCCGCGTATGTGTTGAAAACGTTTTATGCTGAGCGCCTGAAGGAGCGCAACGTGACGGTTCATGTGGTTGATACCACAGCCCCCGCGTATGTAGCCAAGACCTTAGACGAACTGGTTGGCGCCGGAACTCTGATTATCGTTGCCAGTAAGTCTGGTACTACGATCGAGCCCCGGGTGCTGTGCGACTTGTTCTTAGAGCGTCTGGAGCGCAAGCTGGGCTCTGCTGCGGCTGCGGTTCAGCACGTTGTGGCCCTGACCGATCCGGGCACGGAGCTGGAGCTTCTGGCTCGTGAAGCCGCGTGGCTTGAGGTAGTCTCGACCCCGCCTGAGGTAGGGGGGCGCTACTCGGCGCTGACTGCCTTTGGCCTGGCCCCCCTGGTCCTTGCTGGCGTTGACGTGTCCGAGCTGATCGAGCGCGCCCAAGTAGCAGAGACGCAAGCCCTAGCATCTGAAGCCCAAGCTCTTGCCAACAGCGGGAAAGGCGGGAAACTGACCGACTTTCTGGTTGATGCAGAGCAAGCGGGCCGCGATGTGCTGCTGCTGGTGGTCTCCGAGCGCTGTATTCGTGTGGGACGCTGGCTTGAGCAACTTATCGCCGAGTCGCTGGGCAAGGAGGGCCGCGGGCTGATCCCGATCGTCACCTCTGCGCAGCGTGCCGAGGAGCTGCTGCTCTTCAGTCCCCGGGCGCGAGCGGTGGTGTCTGTCGTGGCGATCGAAGATGAACCGGAGCATACGGCGCGCCTGCAGGATACGGCGCGGCAACTCCAGGTTCCGTTCTTCGCTTATCCTTTGGACGGCGCTTCGGGTCTGGGCACACTGTTCGTCGACTGGGAGTTCGCCGTTGCCGCCTGTGGAGAGCGCCTGGGCATCAACCCCTTTGACCAGCCCGACGTAGCCGCCAGCAAAGAAGCAACGACCGCCCTCCTGGCCGTAGGAGCCAGCGCATCAGCCGGCAATCCCCCTGTAGGGGAGAGGCGTGTTCGCCCGCCAGATGGCAATGATTTCGATCTGGGCGTAGGGTGCGACGATGGCAATGATTTCGATCTGGGCGTAGGGTGCGACGCCCCCGGCGCGCCGCCAAGCGACATGTCGACTACAGCTCCGTCCTCCCTGGCAGACCTTGCCTCTGCCATCGCCGACCCTGCTATCCACTATCTGGCGCTTCTGGCCTATCTGCCCTACTCAAAGGGCAACGACGAACTTTTGCAACAAAAGGCGCAGGAATTAGAGCGGGAATATGGCCTGCCGGTCGCGATCGAATACGGCCCTCGCTATCTGCATTCAACTGGCCAGGGCTACAAGGGTGGTCCGCCAACAGGACTGTTCCTGTTCGTTGATGCGGGTTCCGCTGCCGACGGAGCCACTGCTGACGTGCAGTCCGATCTATCACTTCCTGGTAAGCCCTACACCCTCGCGCAACTTTTCGTCGCCCAACGCGCCGGCGACCTCCAGGCCCTAGCCGCAAAATCCCGCCCAGTCTTTACTCTCTGATTTTTTACCGACCCAGCAGAGCGGCAGAGGGTATGTAGGGGAGAGGCGTGTTCGCCCGCCTTTGCTCGCTGCCGCAGGGCTTAAGAGCCACAGGATCTGCTGCGGGGCCCCGGGTCGGCCTTACGGCCTCCTCCCCCCATCAGATCCTGCGCCCCTTAAGCCCTGCTTAACATGACAAAGTACCTGACCCCTTGTCATCAACAAGAGCGGGCAGCGGTGTTGTTGCCCGCTCTTTTTCTGTCTGCTTGGTTGGGTGGTTGTGGCTATGGCGTAGCTGTCTGGATTGCCGCGTTGCGCTGCGCGCGCAAACCGAACGCTCCTCAGGAGCGTTTTCCGGGCGCTCCGCAGCCTCGTAATGACGGGTGCAGGGTGATTGACATGTTCGCTTAGCGCGCAATTGCGATGGCGGGCTAGCAGATGCGGGGGAGTTGCTCTCCTACCAGCATGTCCATGATTCGGGAGGCGCCAAAGGCGGTGCGCAGGGCTACGCGGCCGGCTGTCCCTTCGACTACTTCGCCGATGATTGCGGCTTCTGCGCCGTACTTGTTGGCGCGCATAGCGGCAAGCGCCGCTTCGGCTTCCTTCGCGGGAACAAAGGCGACCATCTTGCCCTCGTTAGCCACCTGGAAGACGTCATAGCCGAGCATCTCACACGCTCCTTGTACCTGGGCATGAACCGGCACGGACACTTCGTCGACGCGCATCGCGACGCCAGAGCCGTCTGCGATCTCGTTGAGCGTTGAGGCCAGGCCACCGCGCGTCGGGTCGCGAAAGCAGCGCGTGTGGGGGGCGGCGTCGAGCACGTCAGAGATCAGCTCCGCCAGGGGAGCGGCGTCGGTCGTGATGTCGGTGCCAAACTTCAAGCCTTCGCGCTGACTCACGATGCAGATGCCATGATCGCCCAGGCTGCCGGAAAGCAGGATCTTGTCGCCGACTTGTACCGAATTTGCAGAAAGCTTTACGCCGGGGCGGATCGCGCCGACGCCGGTCGTATTGATAAAGATGCCGTCGGCCTGCCCGCGTCCGACGACCTTCGTGTCGCCAGTGACCAGCTTGACGTTTGCCTCACGCGCGACTTCGCACATCGAGCGCAGGATGCGCTTCAAGTCGTCAAGCGGTAGCCCTTCTTCCAGCACAAAGCCCACCGACAGGTAGCGCGGGACGGCTCCTGCGGTCGCTACGTCGTTAACGGTCCCACAGATCGCCAGATGCCCGATGTCGCCGCCGGGGAAGAACAGGGGGTGCACGACAAAGGTGTCGGTCGAAAAGCTCAGTCGTAGTTCACTGGCAGGACCGGTCGCCTCAGGAAAGGTCAGGGTTGCCGCATCTTCAAGCTGCACGTCAGAGAACTCGGTCGCGATCACTTCTTCGATCAAGCGCCGCATAAGCGACCCTCCCGACCCATGGGCCAACTGTACAGTCTCGCTCTTATCGGTCATCCCAAGCTCCTTCTCATCGCTATTACTCGTATCTTTACGTGTTTCATGGCTATACTAGTGTGAAAACCTATTGCCACCCGGCTTCGGGGAGGGAGGCCGAAGGATCGCCCGACAAAGCGAGCGTCTTGGAAATCGACGGAACGTCGATTTCAGCGAGCGACTCGGGAAGCCGTAGGCCGACCTGGGCCCCCGAAACGGAAGGGCGATAGATTTTCACACACTGCTCGGTTCCATCGTGACGTCACGGTAGCGGTAGAAGGCAGCGCAGCTCCCTTCGCTGGACACCATGCAGGGCCCCACGGGGTGCTCTGGCGTGCAGCCGCGACCAAACAGGCGGCATTCAGGCGGCAGCAGGATGCCGCGCAGCACCTGTCCGCACTGGCAACCGGGGGTCTCGCGCACTTCGGGCGGGTCGATCGGGACGCGCTTCAACGCGTCGAAGGCAGCGTACTGCTCCCGCAGCTTAAGTCCCGTGTCGGGCATGACGCCCAGGCCGCGCCAGTTGGCGTCGACGGGCTCAAAGACCTCGTTCATCGCAGCGATCGCGACGACGTTACCTTCCGCCTTGACGGCGCGCCCATAGGAGTTGCTGATGCGGGCCGGCTTGCCGTGCGCTATGTCGAGCAGCATGCTCAACAGCTCCTCGATTCCCAGGAGCACGTCGATGGGCTCAAAGCCTGTGACGGTGCCGGGGATCGAGTACTCGTCTGCCAGGAACTGGTAGGGCGCAAGGCCGATGTTCGTGGAGACGTGGCCTGGCAGGATAAGCGCGTTGATGCCGACCTCTGGGTCGTTTGCCAGTACGCGCAGGGCCTCGGGCACGGTCTTGCTGGCAGAAAAGACGGCGAAGTTATCCAGTCCGTCTGCGGCGGCGCGCTTGACGCAGATCGCCGTGGTCGGAGTCGTAGTCTCGAAGCCCACGCTCACAAAGACCACCATATGGTCGGGTTCTGCGGCGGCAAGCTCCAGCGCGTCAAGCGAGGAGTAGACCACGCGCACGTCGCGCCCCGCGCTGCGCTCCTTAGCAAGCGAGCTGTAAGAGCCAGGGACCTTCATCATGTCGCCGAAGGTCGTCACGATCACGCCGGGTTGCTTTGCCAGCTCGATGGCGCGATCGATGTCCTCGTTGGCGGTGACGCAGACGGGGCACCCGGGGCCGGAGCTTAAGATGAGATTGTCCGGCATGACGGAGCGGATGCCGGACTTGGCGATTGCCATGGTATGCGTGCCGCAGACCTCCATAAGCTTGATGGGCGTCTGTGCGAAGCGCTCGGTCTGTGCCAAAGCGCCTGCCAGCGCCTTGATGCGCTCGATCAGTTTGTGAGCCAGCGCAGGATCACGAAAGGCGCTCAGGTCAAAAGCGGCAGAGGCGGTCGGGGCAGCGCCGTTGGCAGCGGCAGCGGAAGGCTCCGCAGCGCCGTTTGCCACGTCGCCAGTGGGAGAGGTGATGTCAGTCATGGCCGCGCTCAGTTCCGGAAGGCTTCAGGAACGTAGGGCGAGTCCTCAAAGCCCATCGGCATCTGCTCGATCAGCTCGATGGTCTCTTTTGCGTCCGCCTCGTCGATGATCTCTATGCCAAAGCCCGCATGAACGAGCACCCAATCGCCCTCTTTGGCGTCGGGCAGCAGGTCGAGCGCGACACTGCGCGTTACGCCCAGGATGTCGACCGTGGCCTGTCGTTCACTGGCCTTTTCTGTAATTTTTGCCGGTATGGCAAGACACATACTAACCTCTATTCTTCGATTTCGAACGCTTCCCATTGTGGCCCATGTTGGCGGGCCCAGGCAACCACGGCCTGCCCGAAGGAAATACAACCGTCGTTGACCGGCAGTTTCTCGTTCGTGATGACCCGCAGGCCCTTGGCTTCGAGCACTTCGCGCGCGCCGGCAAGCAGCAGGCGGTTCATGAAGCAGCCGCCAGAAAGCGCGACCGTGTCAAGCTCGGTCTCGCGCGCGGCCTTCGTGGCGACGTCGCCGATCAACCCGACCACCGCTTCATGGAAGCGCCGGCTTAACTCGGCGGTTGTCAGTAGGGTATCAGGGTCTTCCTGCAGGGTATACAGGTCGTCAAGCAAGGCCTCAAGCATCGGCGCGGGGCTGAAGACGCCCTCCTCGTCAAGAGAGAAGCGCCAGGCCGGCGGCGTCGGGCGCTCATGCAGGTTGGCGGGCGCGGCGGCCTCCAGCAGCATGGCGGGCGAGCCTTCAAAGGCGGCGTCGTCGGTGACGCCCAAAAGCGCGGCCACGGCGTCAAAGAGCCGTCCCATAGACGAGGTAAGCGGGCTGTTCAGGTTGTTCTTGATCATGGCCAGGGTGGTGGCCTCTTCATGGACCTCCAGGCGCGCGCGCAGAGCGGCCGCTCCCGGGTGCTCCAAAAGGCCGTATTGGTCAAGGAGCCCGACGGCGATGCGTATGGGGCGCTTGATGGCGCCGCTGCCGCCGGGCAGCGCAAAGGGCGCCAAGTGCGCAAAGCGCAGCGCGTCGCGGTAGGTGCTGATCAGAACCTCGCCGCCCCAGATCGTGCGGTCCTCGCCGTAGCCGGTGCCGTCAAAGGCAATGCCGATGACCCCGTCTGTCACGCCATGCTCCGCACAGACGGCTGCAATGTGGGCGTGGTGGTGCTGTACGCCGCAGCTCGCCAGCGCATAGGCGCCGCCCGCCGCCTCGTCGATCTTGACCTGAGCCCACTTCGTGGACAGATATTCAGGGTGCAGGTCATAGGCGATGGCCGCAGGTTGAATCTTGAAGAGCTTCTCGTAGAGCCGCTCGGCCTCCTCAAAGGCCTCCAGGGTGCTGAGGTTTTCCAGGTCGCCGATGTGCTGCGAGACAAAGGCGCTGCGTCCGTCCAGCAGGGTGAAAGTGCTCTTTTGCTCCGGCCCTGCGGCCAGGATGGCAGCCTGCGACTCAAACGGCACGGCGATCGGCTCGGGCGCATAGCCGCGCGCGCGCCGGATCATATAGGTTCGCCCCTCGACCACGCGCACCACGCTGTCGTCGTAGCGCGCAAAGATGGGACGATCGTGCAGCAGAAACAGGTCGGCGACCGGGCCTAACTCGGTCAGCGCCTCGGCGTTGTCGGTCAGTATCGGCTCCTCGCTGATGTTGCCGCTGGTCATGACCATCGGGCCGTAGAACTCGTCGGCCAGCAGGTGGTGCAGGGGGCTCACGGGCAGCATGACGCCGATCTCTGCCAGACCCGGGGCGATCGAGGGCGCCAGGTCGGCGGCGTCTTCGTCGGCGCGACGGCGCAGCAGGACGATGGGGTGCGCCGGCGAGAGCAGCAGCTCGCGCTCCTGGGCGTTGATCGTGCAGTAGCGTTCCGCCAGCTCGATATTAGGAAACATCAGCGCAAGCGGCTTGCCCCAACGGTGCTTGCGTTCACGCAGACGGCGTACCGCGATCTCGCTGCGGGCGTTGCAGGCCAGCTGGAAGCCGCCGAGCCCCTTCAGGGCCAGGATGCGCTCGTTGTGCAGGGCCTCGCAGGCCTCAAGGATGATGGCGTCACTGCGAGAGAACTCCTCGTCGCGGTTGCGATGGGGCCGCGGCCGCGTCTCGCGCTCGGGGCTCCAGGCCCAGTCGGCGCTGTAGGGCGGAGTCTCGCCACTGGCGTTGAGGTACAGGCGCGGGCCGCAGACAAAGCAGGCGTCTGGCT
>Ga0123357_10006739_pt1 | contig 14084 bp, 8 predicted proteins | sample TergutEmb28metaG_FD_89873 | JGI IMG/M metagenome (GOLD analysis project Ga0123357, IMG submission 89873) | Embiratermes neotenicus P4 segment gut microbial communities from Petit-Saut dam, French Guiana - Emb289 P4 | ecosystem: Host-associated > Arthropoda: Insects > Digestive system > Gut ... | reverse complement strand
TAGGAAAATTTTTGGCAAGGATTTGGATGGGCGTGTGGTGCCTATTACTTTTGTGACCGGTGTGTACAATAGCGGATTCCAACTTTTGGACGAACTCAAAGATGCTATTTTGTACACAACGATTTTTGGGGGGTTGTTGAGCGGTTTGTTGATAAGCAATTTTGTGCTCAATATCTTGGAGACCAACCGCAAAAGGATGGGCATCTTGTGTAGTATGGGTGCACGACACAAGGATATTGTGGCAATGTTTTTGGTGGCGAGTGGGGTGGTTGCCGTGGTAGGGGCGGGGATTTCTTTGCTTTTGGGTGGCTTGCTTGCCTTGGGAGCCAATCGCTTTGTGGGTGTGTCTATCTTTGGGTTGTCTGTTGTGTCGGTGTTGGTGGTCGTGCTTTTGTCCTTGGGTGTGACAACCTTGATGACGCTTGTACCACTCAAAAGACTCAAAAAGAAGAGCACCATTGCGTTGATAAAATCGGTGTAAGTTTTTTGGTCACAAAACAAGTCGCAAGCAAGAGGGAATTTTTGCAAATATTTTGAAAAAATGGTTGACATTTTTTGTATGGGAGAGTATAATTATTATAGTCATATAGTCATATAGTCATATAGTCATATAGTCATATAGTCATATAGTCATATAGTCATATAGCAAAGTGCGGGGTCTCTTTGCTTGTTTGGGCGTGTTGCTTGTGGTCGTGTGTCCTATGGCAAAGGAGTAGGGCTATGGAGCAAGAAATACAAAACAAAAAGAAAAACAAGGCGAGGGGTAAAAAGACCCTTTGCTTTGTTTTGGCATTGGTACTGGTGGTGGGGGCTTTTGGCGTGTGGTGGGGATGGTTGCGGTTTGACAAAGGGGTGCCTAGGGATTTGCGGGTAGAGATGTCAGCAAGCAGTCGGTTGGACTATGCAACGCCTACTTTGCGGTGGAAAAGCGTACAGGGAGCCGATGGATATGCGGTCAGTATTGACAACAAGACCACGGTGTTCACTGCCAATCAGTTTGCATTGGATAACTATGCAGCGGGGGCTCATCAAATCAAGTTGGCGGCTTTGCACGGAGCCAAGCGGGGCGCGTGGCCGGTTGTTTTGGATTGGTACAGTTATGGCAAGGTGTCCAGCGTGCAAGTGGGTGCGGATAAGCGTGTGGACACGGGGTTGTATGGGGCGATGGATGAAACGACTCGTGGGGGGAGTTATTTGGGGCGAGGAATAGATGTGATTAGGGACAGTGTGGTCAACAGCAAGACCGTCAAATATAGTCACAGCATTTTTGACAAGGACAAATTGTATTTGCAAACCGTAGAAAAAACGGTGGAAAACGAACAAGAGACCAACAATATATCTGCCACAACCATACGGGAGTATCAAGAAAGTCTGAATGGGAGTTTGCACATCAATGTGTCGGTGCCAGGTGGAAGTGGCAGTTTGTCATCCAGTGGAACTACGAGTGACACGCAAAAATCAGAGAAACAATACAAAATGTTGGATTCCTATCACAAGAGTTATATGCTTTCTTTGCAAAATGATTCCAGGGCATTGAGAGGCGTCTTGTCTGGGCAATTTTTGATGGATTTGTACGATAGCACGGTGTCACCCAAGAGCCTTGTGGATACTTACGGCACGCACTATTTGATGGGCGTAGTGATGGGGGGTAGGATTCAGAGTCAATATTTTTTGGAGAGTAGTGAAAGGCAAACGGTGGATAGCGTGGCACTTGCCATTGAGACGCAGTTCAAGTACGGAATTGGTGAGGGTGGTGGTAGTGCCGATATGGATTGGAGACAAGAATTTGGCAATACAGATATCAGGGTGCAAGAAAACTTGAAAGTTTTGGGCGGTGCAACAGAGAGCAAGGACGGTAAGCCGTTTTCGTTTTTTAATGATGCTGATATCAAACCACAGTTTGGGGAGTGGGTGCAGACCATTGCAGACAATCCTGCGTTGATGGGGCTCATCAATGGTGACAGCATCGCACCGATTTGGGATTTGGTGGATCCTATGCTTGATAGTCCCAAATATCCATTTGTATATGCGGATGGGACGACGGAACAAATGAGTCGTGCGGCACAATTGCAGGCGTATTTTTGGAGATATGGTGCGGATGCCTATGCCAAGATGATGAAATCTTTTGGCTATGATTTTGTATTGCCAGAAAAGATTGAAAACATAACGATCGATGGACAAAAGGCAGTTTGGGATAGTGTGGAAAAACAGTATGTGTACTATATCTCACCGGGGGAGATAGGGCAGAACGAAAACATTGGGATTGGGTGCGTGGTCACGCCACAAGATGCGGATGTGACGGATATGGGGTACACCATCAAGGGGGCGGATTGGCTGAGTGTGGGGCAAAGCGGGCTTTTGCAAATTGCTGACAACGCACCGATCGGTGCCACGGCGGAGTTGTTGCTCACTACGGGGGGTATTAGGCAACAAGTCACACTCAAAACACAAAAACAATATACGGTGACTTTTGATGCCAAGGGTGGTTTTTTTGAGGGTGCAGCGGACAATGTGGATGTTGTAAGCAAAAGTGTCAAGGTGGCGTATGACAAGCCGATTTTGAGTGCGTATTTTTTGGGGATGGGTAACCCAGTGAGAGATGGGTATCGTTTGGATACGCCCAACCAAGGTGTGGAAAATCTTGGGGACTTGGAGGATATGAACAACAACCAAGAGGGCGTGCAGTATGTGGACGGATGGGCGGATGAAAGTGGGAAAGACTTTGTGTTTGGGTACTTGCCGCCCAAGCAAAGTATTACGCTCTTTGCAAAATGGAAAAAGGCAAGATTTGAATATTCGTTTTTTGCAGGTGCGGGTGTATTTGAGGATGATACAAAGGTGCAAACCGTTTTGCAAGGATATGACAAGCAAGAGTACAGCCTTGCAGACAGTGGTGGCAAAGACCCAATTTTGCAAGGATATGACTTTTTGTATTGGACGGATAGTATTGAAAGTGAACAAGAATATTTGTTTGCAGGCAAGCCAAGTATGGACAAAGATTTGTATGCAGTGTATCAAGCGAAAGTGCCTGAGGCCGTGTACCACACTGTGTTGTTTGACAAGAATGGGGGACAGGGCGGTGTTGACAAGCAAATGGTTGAGGATGGAGAGCGTGTACAAGAACCTATGGTAGGTCCATCCTATGAGTACCACGACTTTTTGTATTGGGAGTGTGAGGGCGTGCCGTATGATTTTGCTTTGCCCGTTGGGCAGGATTTGAAACTCACGGCAAGGTGGAGTGGCGTGCACATTTTTGTAGTGACTTTTGATACCCAGGGCGGGGATACACAATCATTTGATGTAACCGTGGAGGGTGGACAAAAGGTGTCCAAACCCAATGAGCCAAGTTTGAGCCACTATGTATTTGTGGGGTGGACAACGGACAAGGATGGAAACATTCCTTTTGACTTTAATGTGCTCATCAAGGCAAATACCGTGGTATATGCAAAGTACAAACAGACAGAGTTTTTGGTTGTTTTTGACAACAATGGTGGGAGTGGACAAACAAGACAAGTCTGGGTAGGTGCCGATAAAATGGTGGACAGACCGAGTGACCTTGCAGACTACAATGATACGCTCTTTTTGGGGTGGACAATGAGCCGTGATGGGGGTGAGTATTACAACTTTTTGACCCCTATCAAAGAGGACTTGGTTTTGTATGCCAAATGGGACACGGTGGCAACGAGCAATGAGTGGACAACCGTGAGAGCGGATGCTGTGACCGTGACCAACAGTGGATATGTGCTTGACACCGTGTACTTTGCAGATATGGGGCTGGATATTGATGCGTTGTATAGATTGGGGTATAGGAGACTGACGGTTTCGTTTGCTTTTGAGGCAATAGAAAAAAAGAATGGGACGCAAAAGTTTGAGGCGTGGGCTGGGGTCAAGTTGTTTGGTTATGATTGGAAGGCTCCCAATGGGTCTGGCTGGTTGACACTCACGGGGAGTTTTGGGGTGGATATTGTCACCATCAAAGAGAGCAAGTCCGTCAATTTTTATTATCGGGCATCGGGGATTCTCAACAATGGGGAGTGGCAAAACAAGAATGTGAGAGTGCACGCAGTGGGCTCTCGCTGAGAGTGGGTAAAAAATTTTTGGAGAAAAACAAAATGGCAAGTCTTTTTGGCTTGCTATTTTTTTGTAGATTTGGTATAATGGAGTTTATGGATGACAAGATTATTATCAAGGGTGCAAAAGAGAATAACCTAAAAAATATAGATTTGGAGTTGCCACGCAACGAGTTGATTGTTTTCACGGGATTGTCCGGGTCTGGCAAGACCAGCCTTGCGTTTGATACCATTTTTGCCGAGGGGCAACGGAGGTATATTGAGAGTCTGAGCAGTTATGCTAGGATGTTTTTGGGGCAAGCCGAGAAACCCAATGTGGAGAGTATTAGCGGACTCAGTCCTGCCATCTCTATTGACCAAAAGACCACGAGCAAAAATCCAAGGAGTTCGGTGGGGACGGTTACGGAGATTTATGACTATTTGCGTTTGGCATATGCAAGACTTGGAGAGGTGCATTGCCATCGCTGTGGCAAGCCGATTGCCAAAATGAGCGTGGATACCATCGTTGACAAAATTTTGGGGTGTGCTGAGGGCGAAAAATTGATTGTGGAGGCACCGCTTGTCAGGGGCAGAAAGGGTGAGTATGGCAAGTTGTTTGAGCATCTCAAACGCAGTGGTTTTGTGCGTGTAAGAGTGGATGGTGCAATGTATGGGTTGGACGAAGAGATTGAACTTGATAAAAACAAAAAACATTATATTAGCGTGGTCGTGGATAGGTTGGTCGTCAAAAAAGAGGATGAGCAGTTTGTCAGGAGATTGACGGACAGTGTGGAGACCGCTCTCAAACAAGGTGAGGGGTTGATGTTGATTGAGCGGGATGGGGACTTTGTGACCTACAATACAAAGTATGCCTGCGAGGACTGCAACATTAGTATTGAAGAGGTTGAGCCTCGGTTGTTTAGTTTCAACAGTCCTTTTGGTGCGTGTGAGGAGTGTACAGGGCTTGGCGTGATGCGAAAGGTGGACCCCAAGTTGGTCATCCCCAACGAAAACAAGCCGCTCAGGAGTGCCTTGGACGCCGTGAGTGGCTGGGGTGATGGTGCGTGGGCTGGGGCTATGTTGGAGGGGCTTGCCAAAAAGTACAAGTTCTCGCTAGATACGCCGTATAAAAAATTGAGTGAGAGCGTGCAACAAATGGTGTTGTACGGCTCCAAAGATGAGATTGAGATGCACTACCAAGGTGCACATTTTGAGGGCAAGTACTCCAAAAAATTTGAGGGAATCATCAACAACCTTGAAAGGAGATACAAAGAGACCACGAGTGACTATGTCAAGGCAGAGATAGAAAAATGTATGACCGAGTTGCCTTGCTCTGCGTGTGTTGGTCAAAGGCTCAAACCGGAGGCGTTGGCTGTCTTGCTGGGGGGCAAAAATATTGCACAGTTGTGTGCGTTGAGTATTGAGGACTTTTTGGAGTTTTTGGGGAGTGTGCAGACCGACCCCAATATGGTCAATGTGGTGGAGCCCATCTTTAAAGAACTCAAAGCACGGGCAAAGTTTTTGATGGATGTGGGGCTTGACTATTTGACTTTGTCACGAGCAAGTGGCACGCTGAGCGGTGGTGAGGCGCAACGAATAAGACTTGCAACGCAGATAGGCAGTGGGTTGATGGGCGTGTTGTATATTTTGGATGAGCCGAGTATTGGCTTGCACCAAAAGGACAATGAGAAACTGCTCAAAACGCTACGGCACCTCAAAAATCTTGGCAACACCTTGATAGTGGTGGAGCACGATGAGGACACGATGCGTGCGGCGGATTATCTTGTGGACATTGGGCCCAAGGCGGGCGTGCACGGCGGGCAAGTGGTGGCAGCGGGCACACCAGAGCAAGTGGCAAAAAATCCAAAGTCTATTACGGGACAATATTTGTCTGGGGCACAAAGCATTGAGGTGCCCAAAGAAACACGCCCAGGCAACGGGAATTTTATTGGTGTCAAAGGTGCACGCCACAACAACCTCAAAGATATCTCTGTGGATTTTGCGTTGGGTGCAATGACCGCTGTCACGGGTGTGTCGGGGTCGGGCAAGTCAAGTCTGGTCAATCAAATTTTGTATCCGGCTTTTAGCAATGCCGTTGTGCAAACGAGGCATAGGGTGGGTGAGCACGACAGTATCCACGGCACGGAGCACATTGACAAGATTATTGACATTGACCAAAGTCCAATAGGGCGGACACCTCGCTCCAACCCTGCCACTTATACGGGCGTTTTTACGGCGATTAGGGAACTCTTTGCTGCCACCAAAGATGCCAAGGAGAGGGGGTACGGAGCGGGTAGGTTTAGTTTCAATGTCAAAGGTGGAAGATGTGAGCAGTGCCAAGGGGATGGAATCATCAAAATAGAAATGCACTTTTTGCCCGATGTGTTTGTGCCTTGTGCGGTGTGCAAGGGCAGCAGATACAACCGTGAAACCTTGACCGTCAAGTACAAGGGCAAGAGTATTGCCGATGTATTGGATATGACCGTGGAGGAAGCGACCGGATTTTTTGAGCACATTGGCACCATCAACAACAAAATCAGTACGCTCAATGAGGTGGGGCTTGGGTATATCAAGTTGGGACAACAAGCCACTACGCTAAGCGGGGGCGAGGCACAAAGAGTCAAACTTGCGACCGAACTTGCCAAGAGACAAACAGGTCGCACGCTGTATGTGCTGGACGAACCTACGACCGGACTCCACTCCCACGACACCAAAAAATTGATATCCATCTTGCACAAATTGGTGGATGGTGGCAACACGGTGATTGTGATAGAGCATAATTTGGATGTCATCAAAAATGCGGATTTTGTGGTGGACATTGGACCTTTGGGTGGAGCAAGGGGAGGCAACATTATTGCCAAAGGTACGCCTTTGCAGGTTGCAAGGGTAGCGGAAAGTTATACGGGCGAGTTTTTGAAAAAACTCTTGTAAAATTTTTGTGACCGTGATTGGGGAGAAAAAATGTTTATTGTGGTTGTGGCGTCCCTTTTGATGGCGGCGGTCTCCTTGGGGGGTGGTTGTGTCCTGTTGTTTGCGGACAAAAAAATGGGCAAAAGTGAGAGCGTGGTTTCCAATTTTGTGACCGCTTTTGCGGCGGGGGCTTTGCTTGCCACGGCTTTTGTGGATATCATCCCTGAGGCGATGGACAAGGGTGCGGTGCAACCACGAATGGGTGCCATTTTGGTTTTGTGTGGGCTCGTGTTCTTTTTTTTGTTGGAGGGGGTTTTTCACGGGTTTCATAGTCACAGCCACGGGCAAGAGTGTAGCAACTGCGAGCATATCAACAGTGACAAATGTGGTGAGTGTGAGCACGAGGGCAAAGAGCACCATCATAGTAGGACGCTGCACAATGTGATGCTCGCTGTGGGGGGTGCACTCCACAATCTTTTGGATGGTGTTGCCATAGGGGCGGCTTTTTTGGTGAGTGTCAATACAGGCGTTTTGGTGACGCTGGTCATTTTGGCACACGAAATACCGCACGAGTTGTCCAACTTTGCGATTATGCAAAACAATGGCACTCGCAAGCGTACCATCATTCTTGTCAATTTGGGAACTTCGCTTTTGGCTTTGTTGAGTGCGGTGGTGATTTTTGCACTGGGCAAGGGCGAGGGGATTGATTTCCCTGTGGAGCCCGCTTTGCTCATTGTGGCTGGTTTTTTTGTGTATATTGCTACCACGGATATCATTCCTACCATCCACCAAGAGCACAACCGCAAACACGCTGTTGCCAAGATGGGACTCCTGGTGCTTGGAGCCCTGGTGGTGGGTGCCTTGATAGTTTTGTTGGAAAGATAAGATTTGATTGGCTGTATATAAAAAGTTTGCACCAAAATTTTAGGGCAAAGCCACGCCTTTGCCCGTTAAGAAATTTTGCGTTTGGTGCGATACGGTAGTATGCATTTGACAAAAAAACAAGGGCGTGGTATAATAGATAGTATGAAAGATTTATCCAAAAGATTTTTGGGCGATGAGTCGGCGGCAATCCGTTTGGGCGAGATTGCAAAACAAAAGCAAGCATTGGGCGAGAGGGTTGTCTCTTTTGCCTTGGGTGAGCCTTTGGAGCCCACACCGATGCAGGCAATCAAGGCAGGTGTGCAGGCTTTGGAGCAAGGCAAAACCAAGTACACACCTACGCAAGGCGTGCAGCCGTTGAGACAAAAGATTTGTGATTGGACCAAAATTTGCACGGGGGTTGTTTATGAGCCCCATCAAATTGTGGTGGGCAATGGTGCCAAGCATAGTATTTTTAATGCTGTGTTGGCCGTTGTGAGCGAGGGTGAAGAGGTCATTATTCCCGCACCGTATTGGGTGTCGTATCCAAATATCGTGTTGGCAGCGGGGGCGGAGCCTGTTTTTGTGGACACGAGCAAAACGGGATTCAAGATGACTGCGGAATCCTTGCACAAAGAAATCACCAAGCGTACCAAGATGGTGGTCATCAACACGCCCAACAATCCCTCAGGGGTCGTGTACACGCAAAAAGAATTGCAAGAGTTGGCGGAAATCATCATAGAGCACGATTTGTATGTGTTGGCGGATGAGATTTATGGTGGGTTTGTGTACGAGGGAAAGTACACCTCCGTGGCTAGCATAGAGGGGCTCAAAGACCGAACCATTTTGATTGGCGGAATGTCCAAAGACTTTGCAATGACCGGGCTCCGCATTGGTTGGAGTGCGAGCAATCCTCAGATTGCCACAGCGTGCACGGTGATGCAGTCTCATACGGCAAGTTGTCCGTGCAGTGTTTCCCAAGAGGCGGCTTTTGGAACGCTGTCCGACACCAAGCAAGCAAGTGCCTTTGTGGAGAACACTCGCTTGCAATATGATGAGCGGAGACTGCTGTTGATGGAGAGTCTTGACAAATTGGGGATGGAGTATGTCATACCCAAAGGTGCTTTTTATATCCTTGTTAGCATCAAGCAGTTTGTGGGACAAAAGGCGTTTGGGGTGGAGATTGATAGTGCGGATACTTTTGCCAATTTGCTCCTAGAAAAAGCGGGCGTGGTGGTCGTGCCTTGTGAGCCGTTTGGCATAGATAATTATATTAGGCTCAGTTGCACGATAGGCAAGAAGGACATCATAGAAGGTGTCAAGCAATTGGAAAAGTTTTTGAGCGAACTTGAAACCGTTGTATGAACGAGACAAGAATGGACACAAACAAACAAATGGAACAAAAAAAAGTTGTGTACTCGGCGGTGCAGCCGACCGGTATGTTGACCATAGGCAATTTTTGCGGTGCCATCAAAAATTGGGTGGCTTTGCAAGGGCAGTACGAGTGTTATTATAGCGTGGCGGATTTGCACTCTTTGACGCTTTGTATGAATGGAGCGGATTTGCGTGCGTATACTATGAATGTCTACGCAATGCTTTTGGCGTGTGGGATTGATTGCGACCAAAGCACTTTCTTTTTGCAGTCGCACATACACGAGCACACCGAGTTGGCGTGGGTGCTCAATTGCTATGCACAGTATGGCGAGGCTCGCCGTATGACGCAGTTCAAAGACAAGTCCGCAAGGCACGCTGACAATGTTAATGTTGGATTGTTTGCCTATCCTATTTTGCAAGCGGCAGATATCTTGTTGTATGGTGCTGACTTTGTGCCGGTGGGCAAGGACCAAAAACAACACATTGAGTTTGCCAAGGTGATTGCCGAACGCTTCAATCATAGGTTTAGTCCCACCTTTGTGGTGCCTAGTGTGCTCATCCCAAAGACAAGTGGGAAAATCAACTCGCTCACAAACCCTGAGCAAAAGATGAGCAAGAGTGACCCAAATGTAAACTCCTATATTTTGATGACGGATGACAAGGACACGGTGGTACGCAAAATCAAAAGAGCGGTGACCGACAGTGAAGGCAGAATCTCCTTGGACGGTGGGGTAGGGATACAAAATTTGATTCATATCTGTGCATCTTTTTTGGACACCGACCCGCAAAGCGTGGTCAAGCAATATGGCGATGCCACCTATGAGTCCTTCAAGGCAAGTGTGGCTGAGATTGTGGCTAGCAAACTGAGTGGCATCCAAGACAACTACGCAAGACTGACAAAAGACAAGACCTATTTGCAATCGTGTATGCAAAAGTCCAACCAAAGAGCCAAGTATTTGGCACAAAAAACGATGCAAAAGGTATATCGCAAGATTGGATTGGTGCCCATAGAAAAACCATAGGTTTGCAAAAGGTTTGTTGCGGTTTTGGTACAAAAATATGTTTGGATACATTTTGCCCGATATTGACAAGTTGTCCCCTCGTGATTTCGTTTTTTTCAAAGCGGTTTATTGTGGGATATGCAAAAGCATAGGGGAGCGGCTTGGTACTCTGGCCCGTTTTTCTACGGGCTATGATATGACTTTTTTGTGCATCTTGCTTGCCAATGCGATGGGGGTGGAGTTTGGGTATCATCATTGTAGGTGTATGGGTAGTCCCAAAAAACACGGCATAGCGAGCGGTGCGTTGGTTGACAAGATAGCGGATTTGAGTGTCCTATTGGCGTACCACAAATTGCAAGATGATATTGCGGATGGAGAGGGCAAAAAGGCTTTCCTAGCAAGCAAGTTGTTTTTCAAAGCCTACCAAAGAGCGGCGGCAAGCAGTCCCACTTTGGACACCATCGTGTGTGAGAGACTTTGGGATTTGCAACAAGCAGAGCAAAACAAAGAGGCATCCGTGGACAAGGTGGCACATCATTTTGCGAGTTTGACAAGCGATGTATGCAGGGTGCTTTGTGGAGACAAGTGTGATGAGATCGTAGAGAAATTGGCGTACGGGATTGGCAAGTTTGTGTATTTGATGGATGCGTTGGATGATATGTGCAGTGATTTTTGCAAAGGCGAGTACAATGTGTTTTTGCAAAGCAATCAAGCAATCCTGTTGCCAGTGGCAAAGGAGCGTCTCAAAAAAAGGGGCGTGCTTTGGAAGGACGGGTTGCCGTTGTGTAGCGAGCAAAAGTGTGAAAAGATATTGAGGCAAGTTTTTTTTGAAACCTGCAAAGAGGAGATTGTGTGGGCAATCCAAGGCACCGTGGCAAGAGTGGTGGAGTGCTTTGACAAAACTTGTTTTGAGGGCAGTTTTGATTTGCTTTGCAACATTGTATACCAAGGTCTTTTCAAAAAATATGAGCAAGTGTTGCACAGTGACAAAGCATTGCCAAGGCACCAAGCAGCCAAGGATATGAGGTACCCAAAAAGCAAAATCAAAGAGTACAACAAGCAAGCAAAACGACACAAGCAAGCTGCCGTCAAAGGGCACAAATCATAATCTGAGAGAGGGAACACCGTGAAAATATATGAACTATTGGGGCTTGATGAGAGTGCAGAACAAAGCACCGTAGAGCAAGTCTATGCACAAAAAAAGAGCGAACTCCGTGAAAAAAGTTTTTTGCCTGGGCAAGAGGGGTTTGCTGCCGCCAAAGAGATGGACGGATTGGAGAGTGCGTACAAGGATTATGTGGATAGTTTTGCTATCCCTGACCCTAGTGACGAGCCCAGTCTTGACAAGGTGGATGGACTCATCAAAAAAGGGCTGATTGAAGATGCACAAAAAATGCTTGACCAAATTGGTGTCAGAAATGGTGAGTGGCATTATTTTCAGGCGTTGATTTTTTACAAGCGTGAGTGGCTTTTGAAGTGTCGCAAAAATTTGGTGATTGCAGTGGGGATGGACCCTGAGAATCCAAAGTACAGAGCAACTTTGCAAAAACTGGACCAACAAACAATGCAGAATCAATTTGCGGGCAATGGGCGACCTATGGGTGGCAATCAGTATCACAACCCTAGACGCAACTCTATGGTGGATAGTTGCTGTGCATATTGTTTTGCGGAACTTTGTTGCAATATCTGTGCTCATTGCTAGGGGTGTGTCCAAGCAAGAAAACATTGGAATTGGGTGTAAACTGTAAATCCACAAATCTACAAATCACAAAATAGAAATATAGAAAAATGACAAAAGGGCGAAAAATTTCGTATGCTGGCTTGACTACGGCTTTGTGCGTAGTTGCTTTGTTTGTGTCCAAGTACACGCCGCTTTTGGTGCTGGGGCTGTTGTTGTGTGTCGTTGCCTTGATGGTGTGTCGGGCAAAAACAACCCGTGTGGCATCGTTGTTGGTGCTGGTCGCAAGTGCAGGGCTTGGGTTTTTGGTGGTCGGTTTTTCGTTTGCTTGGCTTGTGTTTGTGGGCGTGGTTGTGCCATATGCTGCGTTGGGTGCCGTGGGGTGGTTTGCTTTGTTTTTGCAAGACAGGGGGGAGACCTCCCAAGGAACACACAAGGTGCAAGAGATGGATACCTTTGACGCCTTTGCTGAGCAAGGAGACTGGGTCAACAGAGACCCACAAGAGAGTGTGGAAGAGTCAAACAAAAAGAGTTGGAGCCGTAAGCAGTTTTGGCTTTGCAAGGGGCTTGGCTTTGTATGTGTGGGTGTTGTGAGCGGGGGGCTGTTTGCTTTGTTTGACTCGGTGATTTTGCAAAGTGTGCGTCTGTTGGGTGTGGAGTTTGGCGGGGCGGCGGTCGTTGTGTGGGTGCTTGTGAGTATGGTGGGGGCGGTGGTTTTGGATTTTGTGTCTTGTCGTGTCGTCCATTTGTTGGTGGTGAGGAGAGTCATCAAGTTGGACGAGAACACAAAATAAGAAAGATGGTAACCAAGTAGTCCACAAATTTTGGGAGTGGTCGTATATAAATGATTGTTTTGGATAAAGTCAAATTTGCCTATGCGGGTGCGGACGAATACGCTGTGAAAGGGGTTTCGTTGCAAATTGCGGAGGGTAGTTTTGTTGCCATTTTGGGGCACAATGGGAGCGGAAAGTCTACGCTTGCCAAACTACTCAATGGGTTGCTGTTGCCAAGTGGTGGGAGCGTGGTTGCGTATGGTTTTGACACGAGTGACAAAAAACAATTGTACGAGGTCAGAAAAAGCGTTGGCGTTGTTTTTCAGAATCCGGACAATCAAGCCGTGGCGAGTATCATAGAGGACGATGTTGCCTTTGGACTTGAAAACCTGGGGGTGCCCTCCGCTGAGATACGGCAAAGAGTGGACGAGGCTTTGAAAGCGGTGGGAATGTATGAGCATAGAGAGGGTACGCCTTTTAGGTTGAGTGGGGGACAAAAGCAAAGATTGGCGATAGCCGCTGTCGTGGCTATGCGACCCAAGACCATTGTCTTTGATGAGGCCACCAGTATGCTTGACCCACAAGGCAGACAAGAGGTTTTGGAGATTGCCAAGAGATTGCAAAAAGAGGGCACCACGATTGTATGGGTGACACACTTTGCAAGTGAGGTGGTGGATGCTGACCGCATTGTGGTGATGCACAAGGGGCGTATTGCGATGGAGGGGGACAAGCATTTGTTGCGACAAGTGGACAAATTGCAAGAACTCAAACTGAGCACCGCTTTGCCGTATGCTTTGGTGGCTGGGCTCAATAAGCACGGATTTGGATTGGCGTATGAGGACACCTTGGAGGCGGTTGCCAAGCAAATTGCGGAGCGTGTGGATGCCAAATCTATGGGTGATGCGACCGTGATGGCAGAGTGTGTGCCCACACCATCCACGACAGAGAGCGTGATAAAAGCGGAGGATTTGCGGTTTGTGTATTCTCCCAAAGCGCCTTTTAGGACCGTTGCCTTGGATGGAGTGGATATTGAAATCTTTGAAAAAGATTTTTTGGGTATCATTGGGCATACGGGGAGCGGCAAGTCAACCTTTGTGACCCATCTCAATGGATTGACCAAAACAACGCAAGGTTGTCTGCGAGTTTGTGGGACAGACTTGACCGCCAAGTATGACAAAAAACGGTTGCGTAGCCAAGTGGGGTTGGTGTTTCAGTACCCTGAGTATCAACTGTTTGAGGAGACCGTAGAGAAGGATGTTGCGTTTGGACCCAAAAATTTGGGATTGGACGCAGAGGAAATCTCCCAGAGAGTGCAAGATGCCATTGAGCAAGTGGGGCTTGTGTTTGCAGAGGTGAGAGACAAATCTCCGTTTGAACTTTCGGGAGGACAAAAGCGGCGTGTCGCTTTGGCGGGGGTGCTTGCAATGAGACCGAGTGT
>Ga0123357_10006738_pt1 | contig 14085 bp, 14 predicted proteins | sample TergutEmb28metaG_FD_89873 | JGI IMG/M metagenome (GOLD analysis project Ga0123357, IMG submission 89873) | Embiratermes neotenicus P4 segment gut microbial communities from Petit-Saut dam, French Guiana - Emb289 P4 | ecosystem: Host-associated > Arthropoda: Insects > Digestive system > Gut ... | reverse complement strand
CTTCAATACTAGGAACATAACACTCCCTGAGGATGGTCCAGAAGGACCGAAACATGTAGGAGTAACGATGAATTTTAAAAAAAGTGATATGTTTTAAAGTGTTAATTGTAAATAAATATTTTAGAAACATATAACAGTGCAATTAGTTGGCCAATATCCAATCATTAGACTATTGCACGGAATAAAAATGAAAATAAAATGAAATAATTACTGTTTGTGACAATGTTACGAAACATACAATGTGTGGAAATGCTGAAATGATGAGTTGTTTAGTGTGAGAGAAAGTGCTTTTGGGGGGCGGGGGAGGGGCAGAGTACTGTAAGTTATTAACTGATATTCTGTGTCACAAAACTTAACAAAAGATTAAATGAGAATGAAAACAATAGAAATGCATTTTCTCGGAAGGGTTGCAAGGTAAAGGCAAGATAAGGTCAATGCTGAATGCGGTAGACAATAAATCTAAATAGCAAATATCGTAATAGCCGGTCCCAGTTGCCGCGCGGTCTAAGGCGTAGGTCTGCGGCCGCTCGCCTGCTGAGATCGTGGGTTCGAATCCCACCGGGGGCATGGACGTCTGTCTGTTGTGAGTGTTGTGTGTTGTCAGGTAGAGGTCTCTGAGACGAGCTGATCACTCGTCCAGAGGAGTCCTACCGACTGTGGTGCGTCGTTGTGTGTGATCTAGAAACCTCAAGAATAAGGAGGCCATGGTCCGCGATGGGCCGCAGCGCCACAAAAAAAATCGAATAACTAGCAGCAGCAATAGGACATAATATGTGAAGCGGATTCTCACGGGTTCTGTAGGCGTATGTAAGCAGCAGCATAAAATATGTCATTGACATCCACGAGCAAGACGTAAGATCTCTACTGCTTGCAGTTGGCAAAGCCTGGAACGTCATGGTGACCATGCTTTCATTTCATTCCTTCATGACGCTGTCAGTTTATCTCGATGGTACACGACAATATGTGTACCATAGATGGGAAAGGATTAGGAAGGAAGTGGCCGTGGCCTAGTTGACGTGCTATCCCGGTATTGGGCTATAGACTGAGGAAAACCGTGAATTATCTCAGTCAGGTGCACGCCCGAAATTCGAACCGGGCATCCCCCACCCAAGTACAAGTGGCTAGCGTAACTAGTTAACTTGTCCGACAGTACTGTTAATTTGGCTCGGTGTTTTGTTGTTCCTGCTGCTGCTGCTGCTGCTGCTGCTGATGATGATGATGATGATGATGATGAGCGTGTGAGGCGTTTAAGACGGGAAGACATCATTAAAGAAAACGGATCGTAGGCTTTTCAAACTGCTTATTAAACATTTCGTACAGCCGACGGCATTCAAGTATATCTACAGGGCTGCAGTTTGTTACTGACGTACATATTTAGCTACATTCTGGAGTAAAATGGAGGTTCTTGCTCCGTGTTGTAACACAAGGGAGCCCAGACATGCTTCATGTTTTAAAGCAAGGGAGAGCAGAAATGCTTCGTGCTGTAAATAAGGGAACCCAGACATGTTTAGTGTTTTAAAGCAAAGGAGTCCAGACATGTTTCGTGCTTTAAAGCGAGGAAGCCCAGACACCCTTCATGCTGTCAACGACGGGAGCAAAGATATGCTTCGTGTTGTAAAGGAAGAAAGCCCAGACATGCTCCGAAACGAAATTGCTTCTACGTCGCAGACTATCCATTACAAATCAATAGGAGGGCGGATGCGAATGTTTACGCGAGCGGCCCTCACTAGTAGCTGTAGTTGCAGGTTACATCAAAAACACGAACATGGGGGTATTCCTAGCATAGCTCTTCAGCGACCAAAGCAAATCTGGGAACCACCAAATCTCTTAACCAATGGCCACCTGCAGCTTCTTTCCTGCAATTCAGCGGCCGAGACAGAAAGCTTTCTGTGCGTCTAATATACTGCCGAGGTGAGAATGCGTGGAACTGGTCCTCTACTGTACTCTCTATATTTCATCTTTATTTTATGGTGCCTATCTTTCCTGTAAACGTTATGTGTTCTAATAACTTTGTCCGCTCTTGTTAAGTGGCCATATAAAGCTACTCGCAAGCAGAGTGCTGGTAAAAATATTTAAGCAAAAGTGCAGAGAGATTTCTAATCGCTGGAGAAAGCTTTATAATCAGAATGAACATAAGGCGTAGGCCTCCTCATCACGAAGGTGGATGAAATAGATAGGGCAGGTAGCCTGCAATGCACAAGAGAACTTTTTGTACGGAATTTTAGTCAAGAAGCCTGAAAGGATATGTAACTCGGAAGACCAAGTCGTAGAAGGTAGGATAATATTAAAATACACCTTAAAGGAACAGGGTTTAAACTTGTGGCCCAAATTCATCTAGTTTGAATTTGGGGACCAATGGCGAGTTGATGTGAATATGGTAACCAAACTTGAGCTTTCACTGTCTGTACGAGTTATTCTATCATTTACGTTTGTACAATGACTTACATTGTGGATTTCGAAAATGACATTTTATCATCAGCGTCATCCATGGAAAAGCGCCACTTGTCCGTCATCTGTATCAAACTGTTGCGTTTCAACAGGTGTTCCCTGCCAAACCCCGGCCACGCGAGGGACGGGTGACGGTTGTCGTGTCTTTTCCCTTTGTGCCTACCTGTTTTTTACCCTACTACCTTACTCTGGCTTATGTCAACCACCCGAAAGCATTGGCCCGTAACAAAGATTATCACTACCAGGACTTCATTTGTTGACCCTCAGTGGGATGTACACAGTGCACACGACAAAATAAGCCCAACCATGTAGCCGGTGTTGGTAACGCATGGCGATGCTATAGTGACGCCACGGAAATAAATCCGAAGGATAGCGACTCTATCAGCGCTGAATGTTCTGTATATCTGCCTACTGTTAAATTCTGCTCCATTCCCCTGTGGTCTCTATCATCTAGACCAAAGCGCTTGTCTTTGCCGAAGTTTATCACTGTCAGCATTTCAATGTACAGAATGAATACACGACTGCATATGAGCATAGGGAAATACTTTGGAATGGGTAGGGTGCAAGGTAAAGAGGTTTATTGTGGGATTTCCCTGTAAATACGTCAGTGAGGCTGAGTGACATAGAAGAAAAGGAAAATGATGGGAATGTTGCGGAACGATGCAGAGACCTTGAAAGAATCAGAAGATGGGACAAAAGAATGAGTAAAATTTCACATTTCTGACGCCTCAACCATTGTGTTCCTAAATTAAGTAAGAAAAAATGGACGAGGGTGATGGAAGTTACAGGCGCCCACTCTCTGCATTGCGGAGAGAGAGGGAGAAAGAGGCTCTGTAGATGGCGGAATCTGGTTGTAGTAGGGAAGGCACCGGCAAGTGTTAGGCAGAGTGGGGAAAAGTCTGTGTCGATTATGTAGCTGACCCGCCCGCAATAAGGGAGCTGAAAATTAATCAGGCCGTCGTACAATAGTATTGGGCCTTCATATGTGTATCGAGCCTTAAGAAAAACATTATTATACGGTATTTAATCCAACAAAATGCATAATCAGTAACAAGCAATCATTTGTCACTTGTGTCCTTCCTACATGTTTCGACCTCTACAAGGTCATTATCAGGGAGGTATATACAAAGGTACGCAAGTAAAACAAGTTCTGCCAAAAATGTGTGTATAGTTAAATATAACATTTTGAATTAAAATTGCTATATATATATATGTGTGTGTGTGTGTGTGTTAACATTAATATATATATATATATGTGTTAACAGATATTTTACAGTTCTGAATTCTGTTTCCTTTTGTCGTGAAAGTGTAAATCATTTTCAATGATATACACTTTCACGGAAGATGACAAACTGACACAGATATAGACATAGATGTTTGTAGGCAAAGGACGATAGAATTCAGAACTGTAAATGTCTATTAACTGATTCATATTTTAAACATTTTCAGCAATTTTAATTGACAATATTATGTTACACTCTACCCATACGTCTTTGTCAGGATTGTTGTACTTGCGTCCCTTTGAATATGCCGCCGCCCTGATAATGACCTCGTAGAGGTCGAAACACATAGGAGGGACATAAGTGACAAATGATTATTTATTATTTATTGCGCAATCTGTTGAATTAAATGCTATATAATCAATCTGTTGCAGGAATATGGATTAAATAAAGCCTTTTCACTTAATTTTGTTACTCCAGTAAAGACGAACATAAATGCTACTGCCTTCTGCAGGTCACCGAGCGGGTTCCTTAATAGGGCTGTGCATAAGCTTGCTGCATCTCGTCGGTGACGCTCTGCTGCTGCTGGGAGCCGACAAGGTATGTGAAACTGAAAAGGTGGAACTTCATTGTGAGAACAAACCAAGACCAAGAGCGATAAATATCCACACCATTGATGGACATCCCAAGACACGTTTTATTTCACTATGCAATTCCTCCATTTTCGCCATATTCCTCTTATTGAATCAGTGGCCACTTTCATACGGTCCTACGTCATTCTATTACAGAGAATTTTAAATATCACGCTGGATGTTAAAACTTGCTGTTTCGACATAATTTATTTGTAGAATTAGACCCAGTACGTGAAAACTAATACAGTACTTTAAGCTGCGTATGTTACATTTTCCTGTATGAAAGTGTCGAAAGAACACGCGAAACAGACCTCTCATCGGTGTTTCTTTCTACAGTGCAGTCTACGGTTTTGAATTTTCAAACGGTAGGCTAGGAGTGTGTCACCAAAGCAGCGACGTGTTTTGTCTAGTGTCTCCTCTCGGCCCCCGTAACTGCATTTGACCTTGTCACACTGAAAGTTACAAGCAAATAAACACCCACCCCTCGCCACTTCACCACGCCCAGTAGGTCCGTCCGACAGCTCCGTTTAGTCCTCCACCGGCCCAAACCGCAGCAACGTACTGTGCCTACGAAAAGTCTAGATTACAGATATGCGTCGCTTAACGACGGAGATAGGTTCTGAGAAATGTGTCGTTAGGTGATTTCGTCGTTGTGCGAACGTTATAGTGTACGTACACAAACCTAGATAGTATAGCCTACTACTCACCTAGGCTATATGGTATAGCCTATTGCTCCTAGGCTACAGACCTGTACAGCATGTTACTGTACTGCATACTGTAGACAATTGTAACACAATGGTATTATAATATTTTATTATAATATTTTAATCTTATGGGATCACCGTCGTATATGCGGTCCGTCGTTGACCGAAACGTCGTTATGCGGCGCATACCTGTAGTTTTTGGGTATATCCTCAGCTTCTGTGTCTCGTGTATATCACTTCCCCTGCCTTCCGCTACACAAGAAGTGCTTTCTCGTGCCCAGAACAGTGCTTAATACATTTAAATGTTATGTTACTAAGATCTAACAATATTTTTCTTCTACTTCAAAACTTACTTTACAGCGGAAAGCATGGAAGACCAGCTTCATGTTGAAAGTTCGGATACTATTTTCAGACTGCTAGCGTTTGTCCATTAAGGAACGTATGTGATAGAAGATGCCAATGTACACAGACACACAGAGAGACCTGACATTTCGACTGTTTGTTGCAGGGCAAGGCGCAGTGGGTGAAATACGCAGTAATGAACCACTTTGTTAGCCTGGTACTGACCGTCGTCGCTGTGGTAGCTCTTTCCATCTTTTACGGACTACTACCTGTGTTTTTGGTTGGCCTTGTTGTCATAGGTGCGAAATTTGTTGTGTTATCTATAAGTGTTCCTCTAAGCGAGAAATTTATAACAAAAATCCAGGCCACGTAAGGGAGTTCCATGGATGACACCGAACGAGGCTCGTCTGCTGCAGCCTATAGTTTTATTATTCTTTTCCAGCCCCAATCCTCAGCCTCTGTCAACCAGCCCAAAGCGCTTGTCGGTATTGGAGTTTACAACGAGGATGTCGGTAACAAAATTGTTGCGAAAAGAATAGATAAAAAAACTCAAGGGAAATATGAGTACGTAGAGTATGTGCTAGGGAGTCAAGCATAATACTTCGAGGAATATGTGGAGAAATTCAATCCATGGGACTTTTTATGTGGCCTGAACACAGTGTTAAGAAACTACATATCTACGGAGATCATTGCTGGAGAAAATTCACAAATTACAAGAGTTAAACGTGTTGTGTAGAAAGAAATGTACGGAAAGGCTAAACTTGGCGTATGTAACGTTCAACCTCCCTCTTGCATGGAGAAAATGTAGCTGTGCACATCTGTACGTCGTTTATATTTTTAACGTTTTTCACTTGGTCTTTTAACGTCGGTGGAAAGTAATGCGACACATTGCAGTTGCTCTGTGTTACAACCTAGAGTCCTGTCACCTTGGCGTCTGTAAGAGCCACCTCCATGCTGTGGCTCTCTGAACGATTATTCGTACGGCGTTCTCATATTTCATGGCCTTCGGATTACCCAGCCGTGCCGATGCCTACTGAATGTTGATAGCAGTATTCTCCGACAGCTGACCATGGAGACGAAAGGTTCCTCCAAAACGTCCGTAACCATGGCAGAGATTACACGTTTAACTCACAAACCACAATCTAATCGCTCTCTATCCAGAGACATAAATATCATTATTGCATACGAGAACTGTGCTGTTCTAGGTTATTACGCTGCGTAATGACCTAGAAGAGCACAGTTTTCAGCTACTTCGCGGGGGAAGCCTCAAATCACCCATAATTGTATATGTTTGTTTCAGCCGTAGCCGGATACTGCTGGCTAATAATCTATAGTTTTTACTGGCAGCTGATAGAGGTGGCAATGATGGAAACCCAGGCGCAACTTGAGACCAGTTCCCTCACGAAGCCAGCAGATTACAGTACAAGCCTCATCGGGGAAGATAAACATTCATCCTCGAACCTTGCCTACTAATTCTGAGACAGTATTATGAAGTCACTTATTTATTCTTGGCTTTATTAGCAAATAGTTACTCATGTACAACGATGTGCCGCTGATAATAAAAACGTGGAGCCTAACTGAAATACTGGAACTCTTGGTAAAGGATCTAATGTTCGAGGTACGTTTCTGCTCCAGCCACTAAATATAATTGTGTGTTATAGCCTATATTTTGATTAGCTTACAATTTAAGCAACTGAATTATAATCATTTTAAATTAAGTACCTTGATTTTCTTCTCCAAAAGGAAGTCCTAATTTATTTCCGATTTCGAAGTAAACCTAAATGAATAGTTTTACAATAATAATCTTTCTACTGTGCATTTTTTTCGTAGGTACAAAAGAAATAGCGTGAAAGGAAAACATATCCTTCAAATTAGGTTTTGATTTCTTTCAAAATGTTGAACTTGTTTTTAAAAGAAATGAAGGAATGTGATCCAACACCCAGTCAGTTTAGAAGGAAATTCCTCTTAACCATTGAACTACATTGGTTACTACATATACTGTATCTCTGCTGCTTCAAGACTCGTATCTCTTTATTTTTTAATAGAGATTGTTTCAATGCTTGGTACGATTCTTCAAATGAAGCATGAATATTTTCCCAGACATGATTAACTGGTTCTTTGTTATGGGGACACAGTGTTCCTTGTAAGGTAGGATCTGAATTGTTAAACGTAGACAAAATTTAGCTGAAATGTGTTGTTCGGTGCTTTGGGCTATATCAGTTTAAGTGGTATAAGGAAAAGCGACCATTTTTCTCACACCCATGACAGAACGTCTTCTGTTTGTTCAGCTTGCTCCCTGTCCTCTGACGTTTAGCTATTACAAGCGTAGACACTATAGACACATGGATAATTCTTAATTTAATTTCCATACTGTTGTGAAATACACAGTTTATTAAAATACAATAAAATTCATCAAAATATGCGTCACGCAACCTAAATAATTTTCGTCTTTGGGAGAAAATGGAGAAAACTAGATATTCTAATGAAAATATACGAAGATTCCGTAGAACATCCACATTTTCTTATCAAAAAAAAAAGACAGACAGTGTTTGTATAACGTAATATTGAGGCGCGTTCGCTTTACCATGGTTACTACGGAGAAGCAATATGTGTTACATGTTCTGAGTCTGTGTCTGTCGCCTTAGGTATTCAGTATGCAATGCGCATGTGGCTTATTATATTGTCACCTGTGGCCTGTCCGATTCTACAGAATTCCTCCACATTTTCTCATAAACGACACTATGTCGAAAAAAAAAAAAGTTATTGATCATGAAATGTGTGTTGTGATTTTCTGTACGACTTTTGTCTATAACATTTCTCATTCTAAGTATAATTCAGCCTGATACTCTCATAAAGGTGCGTAGGTCTTCATGAAAAGTACCGGTTACTCCTTTTAGAATTTTAATCAAACGTGAATGTTCTCGATAGATATTCGAAAAATACTCGAATATGAACTTTTATGAGAACCTGTCCAGTGGTAGCCAAGTTGTTCCAGGCGGACGCAGAGAGAGAGAGAGAGAGAGAGAGAGACGGACAGACAGAGAGACATAACGAAGCTGATAGTCGCTTTTGCCAATTTTTCGAACGCGCCAAAAAAACAACAGGATTTAATTGCCGGTAAAGAAATTCAAAATGAATGCAGCGTTTTAGATCTTGCGTCCTTATTTACAGCCATAACTTCCTCTAAACCCGGACAAAAATCCGGTTAAAATTAGTTAAGAAAAGGGATATTGATAAGAAACATCCCCATTTCCGGTTAGTATCCACCTCTGTGATATTTTATGTTCTCACAGCGGTGTTGCTAAAATTTCGGTTCTTCCGAAATGGTACGACGTGTTGCTGGGTAAACTGTTGCAGGACTTTCAAAGGCTCGTAGTGTTTTATCTTCAAGCAATCCATGAAAACTGCTTTAACCAGAAGATGAAGGCACTACGATTCTTCGAGACGTCGATAACTGCAATTATTTGGACAAAGACACAACGTAACATATCTGAAGACCTGATTCTCCATTACCCATCTACCTACTAACACACAAATTCGTCAGCTATTAATACGACTATACATGACTTCCCCAAGATAAGGATAAAAAACGTTTTAAGACTGTAATTTATTGTATCGTGTACATTGTATAATTACAGATATCCAAAACACTAAAAAAAACTTATTGCTGCCCCTGAAATGAGAGAAACTTGCAGAAATTTATGGTTATACCGCATCATACCGATAATTTTTTTATAGAAGAAATTTCTAGCTTCTTCAGTTTTACATTCAAAATACAATAAACATTTTAACTTATCTAACTGAACAGCAAAGCGATAAAGGATCACACTGATGCTGAACATTTGATGTTGGAGCAATGTTTGGTTATTAAAGATTTTATTCAATGTACTTACGTAACGATGTTGCACTGGATGCTGTAATCCATTTCACTAAAAGTAATGTGATTTTTTTTGTGAAAAACAGCATTAAAGCCATGCTTCAGGAAATACCTCCTCTCACCAATGTTGATAGGGTACCTTCAGCTCCCGATCATCTACATACCTTGATCATGCTGCAGGACCCATCCCCACGATGGCAGTTACCTTTCTTATATTTAAATTGTCTATTATAATATAAAAGTTTAGCATAAGAAATCAGCATCCTATCGGCTTTATGTGGTCTCATAAGAAGATGCATTTGCATGTCACACCGACAGCATAAAATGCATGCTGGCCTTATACTGTGCAGGGGTGTTTCGAAACTCCCAGCTGTCTCCAAACACTGGCTGCCCGAAACTACGTGCTATCGCTTGTGTTTAAAATTCACGTGGGGTTTATACAGACCTATAGAGCTTACTAATTTCTCTCCGACGTTTTCTTCAGCGTGGTAGCCAAAATATTGCAGTGTCGTGCGTATCAAAATATCAGTTACGTAGCTTAAAATAGGGGTGCACAAACACTAGATAACGGGTCGCCCAGGAAACCATATTTTGTACTGTGGTATCTGAAATTTAAAGGTAATGAGAATGAAACTGGTTCCAGGTGACCAGTCTGACGGTTAGACTTTTGAAGCGGTTGCTAGATTTTTGGAAAATTCGTTAACCCCTGACCTACAACATTTCTATAACCCGAGACAGAGTTCTGATTATCATCCTAATATGCCAGTAGATAATAGTGATTTTTTTCCTTATAATACTTCAGGAACTTTTCGAAAAATTAAGACAATATATATGCAGGTAAATATAAAGTATATATTTATAATAACGTACGTCACGTGCTACAAATAGTTTATGTGTTTTACTATAACAAAATATATCTGTATACTTACAATCGATGTCAGAGTACCTGCGATTCAGGGAAGTAAAGTTTGGACTGATTTAGCTGGCACTACGAGTGAAGTAAGTACCTTGCTTGAGAGGATCTAAAGGCCCGTAGTTAAGTCGGTTTTCAATTGCATACTTAGTAATCGCATTGCTGGAATTCTCCACATAATTCGAAAACATCAGCAGACATTCTTGTGCGCATGCGGACTAGAATATCCGCCATGTTTCACTAAGTCTGAAAGGCTTAAACAATTCGTTGAATGTGTTATGAACTGAACATAATTAACTGTGCGTAATTATTTAATTTACTACTTGTCTAGGTCATTCCTTCGTGAGTAAATTGAAAGAAACACGCTGTGATACGCCTTATGGATATTTAAGTTGAGGTTATATATCGTTTTAAAACAAATGACTTCGGTTAGCACACATAAGTACAATATAATTTGGGATTTTGAGTTAACTTTTCCATGACTCACTTGCTTTTTTGTTAATATTTAAGAAATTACAACGAATTTAATAAGGCTTAATTTAATGTAGACATTTGACATACGTAAATTGGCGCACTTCTTTAAAAAAAAAAGTACGCAATATTTTCGCATGAAAATCAAACAACTTTAGCTGTATGAAACTTGAATAGTTTGTATTACATCATATAGGAAGGAGTCTTTTTTGCCTTTTCACAGTTGTGTGCTTACGCATACAAACCTGTAAGTTGTGACTGAATATAAAAAATATATATAATTTAGTAATATGTATTCAGATTGGAACTGTGTTATTCCTACGCCACTGTAATTATTCTAATGGTCTTTTGCGTCGGCCTGCATTCATAGCGTCAAAATATTTTCGTACAAGGCTATTCAATTATATTTCATAATGATTCAGAGTTCCTGTAACCTGAGAGCTGCTGAATATGTATAAGAGTATCTGTGCACTTATTCAAGAGTACTGCATTGTTGTTATGTTATTTTGAAGAATAAGTAAAATGATACTATATATTTGTGCATTTTCAATAAAAGACCTACTATGAAAGTTTACATTCTTTTTTTACGGAAAATATTTTTTTTTATATTGTGACACCATTATCCGTATGTATGTACCCTATCATTGCATATCATCCCTCAAAATATACGTTCATACGTATATGGAGAACAACCATAGTTCAATAACAATGAAATTTTTTATATAAACTGTTTATAATTCTTTTTAATTTTACGAACTGTGTCTAGTGCCGCCTGTGACGACGTCGTCACAGGCGGCACTAGACACGTCAACAAGAAACTTAGGCATAACCTAAAACACCCATATGCATGCTGGCACAACACCAATAAGATTAGCAACTTCAAAACAAGGCACATTGTACTCCCTGAAGATGGTCGAGTAGGACTGAAACATGTAGGAGTAAATGACGAAATTTTATAAAGTGATATGTTTTTAAAGTGTTAATTTGTAAATAAATATTTTAGGAACATACAACAGTGTGATTAGTTGGTTATTATAACAAAGAGCAGACTATTGCACGGTTTAAAAATGAAAATACATGGATACAAATAACCTCATTAGGAGAGTGTTAGAATTATTAATACAGTTGCCGTCTCTTCAATGTTGCGCATATAGTGTGTAGTGTTGCTGTCGCCACTTGATTCCTTCTCTACCGTGTTCTCAGAATAATTCTCTCCCACAGCTTCGACATTTGAGAGGCATGCTCAGGTCTTACTGATTCGTCATGGACCAGATTTCAAACGCCTGTACGTCTTAAGATCACTGTAACTTACCGACAAAGGAAGGCAACATCTACCATGCCTGTTCTCCGCAGGTTATTATTTTGAAACGCCACCTGGAACGGCGCCGATACGATGTTTACTCGTTACGCCACGACATTTCTTGATTCATAATTATTCATGAAGTCATTAAAATAGCGGAGACTTCACACACAAAACCTTACAGCCAGTTATCAGACACTTAGAGCAAGCCACGCGTTAATTCCATCTATCGGAGCGCTGTAGTGTGGGCGTTACGTTTTTAAGTAGCTATAATTTTAATTTGGTTGCCGTGGAAACCAAACAAACCCCAATCTGTGACGCCAGGAAAAAGACCAAGCTCTATCGCAACCATGGATACTTGGCAACCATGGCAAACTGGATGTGACTTAATCAGTCACTCATTCACACAAAGTGCATTCTTCAATGCGGTAGATACTGTAATCGACGAGCGTATGAAATTGAATTTCGAGGTTGTTATCAATTCTGTGCCTCTTCGGCCTGAAAAACAATGCCTTTCCTGCATCTCTTGACGTACATTACGAAACATAGCATAGACTCGAGGCAGTAGATTACATTAGTAACTGAGTTCGAGCCCTTGCGGTCCCGATGCACCTAGGCCTTAAGACAGGCCATTTGTGCCCCATAATCTGATACTAGGTCAAGGGAGCCTTGTTCTTTTACTAATGTTCCAGATGGCCCCCAGACTTAGATTATTTATATCCTGAGGGTCCAAAAAGAAGGAACCCAGATATGCATTTCTTAGTGAAACCAAAGCTTCACACTCACACAGAATGTGGGCTGAGGTTTCTTCTCCGTACCACACCTCTTGTATGAGGGGTTTTTAGTCAACCCCATTAAATAAAGGTATCATCTCCAGGTATTATGTCCGGTTAGAAGGCCAATAACAACCCTGGATTGTGTCCTGTTAAGGGACAATAATCTGGTCTTTGTAGTCGGACTAGGGCCCGATATCAGTGTTCGAGTCTGTCTCTGAATAATACTGGGACCACGCCATATTGTCACATGCTGTTTATCAGCCCAGCGTTGACTCGAGGTAAGAACTAAGCAATTAATCATTCCCAGTTTTAAATTAGTACAGAATGTCTAAACAACTTAGTTGCTACCACAAAAGAGCACTGTCTTGCTTCTTGCAAACACTAACAAACTAATATTCTTTAGGAAAATAACCGCTGTTTATTATGAAACCCTTCAGACACTCTGTGGGAAATATGAATATTCTTCCAGTATTAAATCAGGCGGTAGGGCACAAAGGGCCTGTCAAAAGCCTACGTGTATCGGTACAGAAACGGCTCGAACCCATTGTCTATTCTGTTCTATACCAGGCGGTAAGTATGGTGACCACAGCGCTTTGAAAGGGTCATGCTTTCTGCCATACCCACAGAAGCGCGCATGCATACAGCATCTTTCGATCGATGAACGGTCCACGGAGTGACGCCATTATCAGAACCGGGAAGGCGTGTCAAGTGAATTTCCAGGTGTCCTCCAGATCCAGTTATGAAGCGTTCTGTGGTGAATGGAATCTAAATTTGTACGGACGTGATAATATTCTGACTGCCGGTTAAATGTGAGAAAACAGTAATCATATGTTAAATAGTGAAAGCTACGTGCAAAACACTGTAAAATGAGTAGCCATACCTCTAATAATTTATCACTGAATATGCATTGTGGTTCAGCCGGTGTTTTATGTGACATGTGTTTTCTGTGGCTAGTGCTTAAGGTTTTATGAGTCATTTCAAGTTGTTTAACATTGACGAAGTTTCTTTCTAGATGTATTTGCTTTGTTTGCTTATTTCCTTCTTTATTACTTTTATTATTTTATTTACTGATTTACGAAGTGTAGAAAGCAAGATTCCTTCTTCAAAATCTCATATTCCTCGGCCAGTCAAAAAATTCTCGCAGTCTTTTAATTTGGAAAGTTAATTACCGTGTTTACAACGGTCCGCCACTTGTACCTATCCTGATCTATATGATTCCAATCCACTCTTTCTTATCTATTTAAGACCCATCTTAATATTGTCCTAAATATACAGGGCGTTTCATATTGTTCGCCGTGATTACAAACATTTATAACAACAGAACCAAAGGACCTACCTTAATGGAATTGTTCACAGGCACAGGAAAATTGAAAAATGTGTGTGTGTTTTTTTTTTTTTTTTT
>Ga0123357_10006737_pt1 | contig 14086 bp, 9 predicted proteins | sample TergutEmb28metaG_FD_89873 | JGI IMG/M metagenome (GOLD analysis project Ga0123357, IMG submission 89873) | Embiratermes neotenicus P4 segment gut microbial communities from Petit-Saut dam, French Guiana - Emb289 P4 | ecosystem: Host-associated > Arthropoda: Insects > Digestive system > Gut ... | reverse complement strand
ATGTGTGTGTGTGTGTGTGAGGTGGGGTTCAGCAGTGGACTTGATGATGATGATGATGATGATGATGATGATGATGGAGCCTTTAAATCCATAGATATCATGAAACATTTGAACCAGCAGATTGAATCCTGCTTTATTTTACAGCCTGATAGATGTTATTGTTACCTGGGCAAGTCTGAACAGAGTGTTCCGGTCGTCCCTACACAGAATTTACACAGCTGATAAAGTAGCATTAAACACATAGATATTTTTTATTTTTGTGGCAGGTCCCACAGAATAGTCACGTTTTCCCTCAGTGGTACAGTAACATTAGCACTTCACACATTCCATGTGTGTGTAATGTCCTGTCACAGCTCTGTCATTTCTGTTCTGCAGTGGACAAAGGCGCCAGTCTCGTCGGCGGGGACCCGATGGGCAGGAGATGCGCAACCTGAACAAGCAGCCTCCTGGTTGTATTGATGTGGACATTCCAGCACATGCCATGGGTGGTCAGCATGGTGGCGGTCCCCAGTGGTCAGATGATGAATCTGATCTGCCTCCCCCCAAAAGAATTCGTGCGTGTGAGGCTGGGTACGCCAGTGACCACACGGCCATCACAGACTATGACGAGAGTGAGCCCCGTATGTGGACCCAGCAGCATCTGGAGGCAGCAGACATAAGACAGCGACCAGACCCAGCCATACTAACACCCCCAAGCCTGGTATGTTCAGTTGAGTTAAAGTTGCAGGCTAGAGTGAATCGTACCTAACAGGATTGTCAGAATAGTGTGCGAAGTGTTGGCACTTGTGGTTGAGAAAACTTACAGGTCATGTCTTAGTGTTTGGCAGTGATGGTAATAGCAGACATAACAAAGTGCATCACATTCAGTGTGGGGGCTATCGGCTAGCTGTGCTAGAGATGCCCTTTACTGGTATGTCATTGGTGGTGCTGTTCTGTCTTAGTGTTTGATGGTGTGATCAAATGGAATTGCATTCTTGTCTGTTAACTTCTGGGACTTCCTCTAAAGGCATTTGACACTGATGTATTACATGCACTGTAATACTGGGTACAGAGGTTAGGTTGTCCCTTTGCGTGCCATGAATGCATTTAGGGGCAGTAGAGGTACAGTCGACTTATTCTCATCCCAGACCATTTGGAGGTGAGCAGTCAGCTTGGTGTGCTAGCTGCTTTACCTGCAGGGAAAGACCCTGCTCTCAGCAGCCGTTGAGTGGGAGACTGGATGGGACCCAGAGCCGTTGTGGATGTTTTTGGAGAAGAGATTAATCTGTCACTGCACAGAATCAAACCTGTGACTGCGCTGTCCAGGCTCCTGTCTGTTGCTGGGTGTCTGGACTGCTGTACATAACTTACCATTCGAAATGGAACACAGTTAGTGGAAACTGTGAGTCTTTGCATGTGAAGGCTGCTACGCGTGTTTGGGGAGGAAGAACCATTCTGTGAAATGTTGTGTTGTATTTGGAGTTCCAGATGATGGACAGACTCCAGAAAACCAGTTATACTTTGTGGGGCTTGATTTATAGTGCAGTTACAGGGATTTGCAACAGAGTTTTGGGGTTGTATAATCAAAATGTTGACATGTTATGAATGTTTGTTCATGCACTGCCAGTGCAGTGCAGTAGGATTTCCCTTAGGTAAAAAATGGGGTGATGACTGACCACTTGGTACATCATGAATCTGCAGTTGTGAGATTTGAGGTTCTCACACCGGTGCTGCTGAAGGCACTAGTGTGCCGGAATGTGATGCTGTGTTGTTGGGTGAGTTGTGTCTGACATTGCGGTTGTTGCATCTTTATCTGCAAGGGTCACTGAGTGAGTAGTGTCAATGAATCATGCTGCTTGACCCTGAAGATGAAGGAACTGAAGTCCTCTGGAGCATCAGGACCTTGTGCAATGATATAGTGTCACATCACAGAAGGTTGTAATGTGCAGTGCAGTGCAGTGCAGTGTTGTAACTGTGTTTGTCTTGGACCGCTTGACACCTTGAACATGAAGGCAGTGGGTTGTTTGAAAAATTGGGAATTGCTCATTGACTAAGGGAGTGTCACATCCCAGAAGAATTGCATTTTTAGCAACATCACTGTGAGAACCTCGAAACATTTGCACTGGACTCATGATGTCAGCTTGTGCTCATTAATGTTTTTCTGTGTTTGAAGTCAGGGGCTTTATGAAAGTAATCATGGTGTGCATAATGCAGTTGCTGTCATCTTGGTCTGTCTGTTGTGGAATGTATAGATTCTGCTTTATTTGACAGCTGTTGATTGTCACTTCCTGTCGGCACATTTGTCATGTTAACTTATGTTGGTTGCTGACTGTCCGCACACAGCAGAGTAATGTTCAGAAAAGGTGTGTGATATTGTCAGATAAAATAAGAATTTCAGGAGTGAGTTTCAGCTGTGGTAGTAACAAATGCCCATGTTGATACACAGGATGGAACCCAGGACGTGGATGCTCGTGGCCCATGTGGGATGACGCCACTTATGGTGGCAGCTGTTCGTGGTGGTGGGGGGATGGACACAGGTGAGGATGAAGAAGAAGATGGAACAGCTGCAGTCATAGCAGAACTGGTAGCCCAGGGTGCTGAACTGAATGCCACAATGGACAAGACTGGCGAGACGTCCCTTCATCTTGCTGCTCGCTACGCACGCGCAGATGCTGCAAAACGACTGCTGGATGCAGGAGCTGATGCCAACTCTCAGGACAACACCGGTAGAACACCGCTGCATGCGGCTGTCGCTGCGGATGCCATGGGAGTGTTCCAGGTGAGTAGTTGCAGTTCTTGTCTTTGAGATGGGACAGAACAGTGTTTAGTAGAACAGCAGTTGCACAGAAATTACAGTAGGGCCTTAAGAGCTTAAGAGCCATGGTGTTCAGGGTGCAGCCTTTCGTGATCACCCATTTTTATTCCATTGTTTTGGCCTTCTATGAGTGGGTTTGTTGAATTGGGTTGAGACCGTGTGGCTGACAGTATGGCTACCCCCTCTCCCCTCCTATTCTTATCATGCAGATTACTCAGAGCTGCTCTGTATTATTGTGCTGCACTTGACTGTTATTTGGGTATTAAGTGCAGTACTCATAGTGGCTGCCACGTGGCTCTCCTTGCATGCTGTTCAAGGTATTCTTTTATTTTGGCACTGGCATTGTATAAGTTCTGGGCATGAGATGGGTCTGTGTGTGACCTTTCAGTTGAGGATTAATATAATGCATTGTAATGTGAAGCAGCCAGTATCATAATATAGAGGCTGGGCTGTATAATCCAGGGTTTGATTCCTGGTGGGAGCATGAGTTCTTTTTTTCATATTATTAAATCCCCAGTCTGGCTGTGGGGGGCCACCTGGCCTCCCAATCAGTAGGTATTGGGGGCTCTTTCCTTTTTGTTGAAGTGGTCACAGCATGCAGTTAACCACTCGTGGTGCTGATGTGAGGTAGGAGTGGAGCTGTACCTCTGCTCCCCCTGTACACATGTTCATGACATACACAGGGACAACTTTTACCTTTTACCTACTGTAACAGGACTTCAGCTGCCAAATTTGTGTCTTATGCTGTGATAAGATGCTAATGACTGTTGTGAAATAGAACATAGATACTGTAAGCAGAAGACTTAGCCATTTACAACCAAGTGGTTACTTTATGTACCACCAGGTTTTTAACATTCAGAAATTCAGCATTCAACACACACAGCATATTTATGTGTTATGTATGGATCTGAGAACAAACAGCATCAAGTGAGAGGTTTTTAGGTATGTGCATAGTTGTGAAAAGTGTGTATTGCCTTTATCTTGTCTGCATGTCAGCATATCAGCATGTCTGCACGTCCCCAGTTGGACAGATTTCCCTGAAATTTTATACTAAGGATTGTTATGAAAATCTGTGAAGAAAATTAAAAACCTGGCTAAAATTTTAAAAAAAAGAAAGGGTGCATTTTGCTGTTGCCAGTGTCATTAAACAAGCATGCAGGCACAGTCTGCAGCTGACACAGTATCACGCTGTTAGTCCCCCTGTCCCTGCCTGCCTGTCCCCATGTATCACTGCATCTCCCATTGGATGGATTTATGTGAGTTTTGGTGTTAGGGACTTTGTGAACATTTGTAAAATTTCGGGTTTTGTTAAAATCAGTCAAAAATGTCAGGCACTCTACCTGGCGACCTGAGCACATTCTGTTGTTGCTGGTGATGTTAAAGTCACCATGAAAATGTTCTCTTTGAGTGGTGATGTCAGGCTGTTCTGATGGCTGTTAATGTGGTGAGATGTTACGTTATGTCTGTAAGTTACACTGTGCGTGCTGTGAGGTGTGAGCTCTGTCTCTGTACAGTTAACATCAGTTTCTGTCTTCAAAGGCTTACACATTAGTTGAGGTTTGTGTGTTGAAGACCCAACATCATGACTGCTGCTGCACATGCCATTCGCGCACAATTTTATTTTTGCAGATTCTTCTTCGTAACCGAGCCACCAACCTGAATGCCCGGATGCATGATGGTACTACACCGCTCATTCTGGCAGCAAGATTGGCTATTGAAGGCATGGTAGAGGATCTGATCAATGCTGATGCTGATATAAACGCTGCTGATAACTCCGGCAAAACAGCGCTGCACTGGGGAGCTGCTGTGAACAATGTTGATGCTGTGAACATTCTGCTGTCACATGGAGCAAACAGAGATGCACAGGATGACAAGGTACGTCAACTGTTGTGATATGTTTCCATCTTTCCACCTTATTAAACTTTGGTTAGCATCACATCCTGTTCAGAGTCTGTAAATCGTTTGAAGCATCCTGTTGTAGCTCAATACTTAAAGTTGTCGCAGCTGTGACATACCGGGTTTTGTGGGATGTGATTCTGTGTTGGGTGAGTGGAAAGGCATCCATTGTCTTCATTTGATCCTTGAAGGTGAAGGTGCCGTGATGCTTGGAACATTAGGATTAGTGTTCATTGACGGTGCAAAGTGTGTCAGTCACTGTTCTGCAGCATACTGTGATGAAGAACATCCAGATTCACCTGCAGCTAAGCAGACAGTTGCTGTGTGCAGACTGAATATGCTAGTTCTGAGTCAGTCATGCTGTCAGCATAAGTTGCTTTTGTTACCATCGTTGTGTGTGGGTTGTGTTCACACAAATGCTGACTTAAACTGTCCAGTTGCATTATTGAATTGTATATTTCAGAATTTATTTGTGCAGCATTACAGAGACCAGAAGTGCAGGTGAAGCAAATAGTTCTGTCTTTTTGCTGTGATTTGATAAAAGTGTCCATGTTTGAATGAGTCTGTTGACCCTTCAAATTGTACGTTGTGCTCGAAAATGTACCAGAGAATGACCAAGCATGTCATGTGGTGATTTCTGTGTGTGTGCTTCATAGCATGCTGTTGGAAGCGTAGTGAAGTAAATCTTTTGTTACACGCCTCTTTATGGAGATGTGCGATTCTGAAGACTGCCATTACCACTTGATACACCACAGTCTCAGTTTAAGTCATGGTCCACAGGAGGGAAAGTTGGATGTCTGTGTGAGTCATTTTGCTCCTACATGCAGTCCATAGGAGGACAAGCTGTTCACATCTGTCATGTCCAAGAAGTGAAGACATTTTTTCTATTGCTGGTTTATCACCACTGAACTGATCAAGCTTGGTGTTCCGACACTCATCTGTTTTCACTGTGCCAAAGTGCCTGCAGACTTACGTGGAAGTAGTGTCAGTAGTGTCGTCACACTCAGAACTTTTGGCACACTTCTTTGTCTGCTTCGTCTTCTTACCCCATTGTTCTGTCCTTTTGGGATGTAACTGGCTTTTCTTTGTCACCATTGTCATCATGTGTCACTGATCATGCGTCTCCATCTTTATCTGGCCAGTACCAGTTTAGCAGTAATGGCTGTATTTAGTTGCTGCTGTTTTGAATTTGTAATCCTGTCTGAAGTGCGTGTGGACGCTTGTAAAGGGACTGACACAAGTGCAGGAACAACAGACAGAGAAATGGTTCCCCTTCACTAAGCAACTAGCCTTTGAAACATTTTGTGAAGGGCCACATAGCTGTTCCTGACTTTCAATGCTGCTGGAAGGAGGTCATATAACATCTGATCCAAAGGGCTAGAATTGTAAGATGATGAATGTACAGACCCTGCCAAAACTGTCTGGTACATTTCAACACAACTAAAGACTGAAGGCAGGAGTTTATTAAAAAAACCAGAATATGTGTAAAGTGGTGTAACATAGACCGATACTGACCGACACAGACTGAACGATCACACGGCTTTGTGCTTGTAAATAAATTTCTTCTTTAAAGACTCCATTTTCATTTGGACCTTCCAATGTTAGAACACTAATTTGTATGATTTATTTCTAAGTTGTGGCATTTGTGGGAATTTCTAAATGAGAAAAACTCCATCTGGCACAAGATACTGTAGGCATTTAAACCCATCTGCTAAAGGTTAATAGATACCTGGTGCGAATGTTTGTAAAGAATGGAAGGCAGAGAAGAGATATACATGGACAAACAGGATTGAGAATGACAGAATGACAGCAGCTGTGTTGTTGCATCACTTGTAGTTTGGGACTGGCACAGTGCACAGGTGTGTGCACCTGCTGTAACAGAGGTTACAGTGCTTTCAGACCAACAGATTTCTTCTGCAAAGCCATATGCTGCCGTGGCCACTGTTTTCCACATCTCATGTTGCTGTTTTGTTTCTTTGCATAATTTCTACTCTTAGAGCAACATCATGAGCAAAATTAGTAAAAAGTTATTCCTAATGTTAGAGCATCAGTGCTGGTTTGCTCATATTATAATGAAGTTTCATTTTTGAGGATTCATATTGTGTGGAATGTGATGCTGTGTTGCTTGAAGGATGAAATTGCCTACAGCTCCAGGAGCAGGCAGTGAAAGAACTCTTTACCTCTGATGATGAAGGCAGTACAGGCCTGTCAGATGTGAGGAGCAACTCACACAATAACACAGCATGATGTACCTGAACACTTGAATCCTTACCAACACTACAGTGAGAACCACACACCTTGCAGTTTCCACTAGTACACTCCCATTTTGCAGGACGAGACTCCACTGTTCCTGGCAGCACGTGAAGGCAGTTACGAAGCCTGCAAGGCACTACTGGACTGCTTTGCAAACCGTGAGATCACTGACCACATGGACAGACTGCCTCGTGATGTCGCAGGTGAAAGGCTGCACCATGACATTGTGCGGTTATTAGATGAGCATGTTCCCAGGATCACTCAGACGGTTACTGTGATACCCAACGGTCCAATTATAGGTGAGTGTGGACAGAGGCACAGGTCAGGTACGTACTGTGACAGTGGGGACACAGTTGTAGCACTGCATTCTGTTTCAGGCTCTCCCAGCCACCACCATCACCTTATAACACACCCAACAGTGATAGGTGCCGGTGCCAAACCATCCAAATCAAAGAAGCGGCCAAAGGCCGGCACCAACAGCAGTGGACTCATGGGAGCAACTGGTAACTCTCCCACTAGCCCTGATGTGGAGGGTGCCGTAGTGACAGTACGCCGCAAACCTAGCGTCAAGAAGAATAACAAGAAACCGGTGGCACAGGCCCCAGCAGAACCACCGCATGGTGTTCAGAGTGTGGAGAGCGTGGCATCACCGGTCACCTCTCTTGAATCTCCGCACACAGTTGGCAGCTTGAGCAGCACAACAGATGGCACACCAAGTCCCTATGACAACTCTCTCTATAGCAATGGAGCGCTTCCTCTGGCACAGCTGCATCATGCCGGTCTGGATGGGAGCAGTGGGTTGATGGGCAAGCAGCCTCCGTCTTACGAGGACTGCATCAAGGGAGCTGCCTCCATGCAGAGCCTGAACCACATTGGTCTCGATTCCTATGGGGGAGGAAATTATGCAGGGTTGCCATCATTCCATGAACAGGGACTGCCACAACAACATGGGCGGCAGACGTCACTCCCTCTCTGTATTCCATCCCAGTCGCAGATGCAGCAGCTGCAACATCCAAGCACATTATCCCCACCTTACAGCAATCAGCAGTCGCCTCCCCACAGCGTGAACTCCAATCTAACCATGTCTCCCCCCACCAGCTACATGGGGTCCCCTTCACCTGCCAAGTCTCGGCCCTCACTCCCCACCTCTCCTACACACATTGCAGCCATGAGGGCAGCAACCCACCAGAAACATGGAGGCATCCCACAGCAGCAACAGTTAGCCTTGGGCTATGATTTCTTAGCTTCTGCAGAGCTGCCTCTGGCATATGGTGCGTCACAGCAGTTGGCAAGCCTGCAGCTGCAGCAGCAGCAACAGGCAATGGGTGCTGGAGGTGCTAACACCCAACAACAACAACAGCAGCAGCAGCAACAACAGCAACAACAGCAGCAGCAGCAACAGCAGCAGCAGCAACAGCATCAGCAGCAGCAACAGCAGAATACGAACTACTTTCACTACCTCACACCTCCCAGCCAGCACTCACAGAACCCAGAGGCAACCCCCCAGCACTACCTGCAGGCACCAGAGAACTTCCCAACACCTTCTCCAGAATCTCCTGGACATTGGTCCTCTTCCTCACCGCATTCTAACTCTGATTGGTCAGAAGGAATTCACAGTCCAGTGGCAAACGCTTACGTTGCGAGCAGTCAGCACCAGAAGCAGGCAGAAGCCATCTATATTTAGTGTTATAATCTGTTGTACAAATTGTTTTGTTAGCACCGGCTGGTCTTGCATGTCACTCCATGGAGCAGTGTTTATCTGTGATTGTTTTATGGGACCAATCAGAATGTGCCTTACACCTTGCCTGCCAGGAGTGGCGGACCAAAGTGCCTTCACGCAAGATGCTGTTTAATTGTGGTAGTGTTTGCCATCAGTGTAAATAGTTTTATTATTTTGCTGTGTACAAAACTTTTAGAGAGTAGCTTTGTGGACAGCCTGTACTTACACTGTTATGGGCTGGTTTCTATGTTACAGTGTAGTTTTATTGTAGGATCATGCTGACAGTGAGTGGATGAGATACTTGTAGTGAGCTGTCACAGTGTAGGTCCATGCAGAGGCCATGACATTATGATGTGAGGAGGTCAGTTCAGGGAAATTTTGTATAGTTCGTAGTGTTAGCTAAAAAGGAAGTGCCTGAGAAATATAAATTGTAGTTTAGAGTTGTCTTGTGCCTTCAACAGAGTGACATTGAGATTGGCCATGTGCCTTTTCTGCTCTGCAAGACCACGGAAGTCTTGTTAGCGATTGTACAGATGCTCACAAATGAGGCAGTATTGTGTGTAACCCTTTTGCTGCTGTATAATTGAATTTCAGGGTCATTCCCAAACCAGTGTCAATTCTCCACAGGAAAATGAAAATGGATTTCTTATTATTACATTAGTTTTCTAATGTCTTCAGGTGCTGTGTTGTCCATATATGACAAATATTCCCATGTATTTGTTGTGTAGAGAGAAAAAGTATGAAGTGTGTAACAAATGCAGAGAAGACAGAAAAATAATTCCGTAAATGGTATTGTAGTGGGTTCCAAAAAGTCTACAAGGACGAACTGTAGTTACTTATTGCAAAATTTGTGGTAATGTTACAAAACGGTATGTGTTAGTATGTGAAGTTCCCTTGTAGCTTGTATTCTTTTGTTCCTGCTAGGTGGCAGCATAAACCAACTTCTGAAAGTGATGGGGATGTTTCTGTAGCACCAAAGGGGTCAGTTTTTATGAAGCTGTGGGGTAAATCTGCTGGTTGCTGTTAAAGGTTATAAAACGTAGGGCTGATACGTTCCCTTTTTGTACCAAAAGGGTTAACTTGATTGTACAGTGATGATATGTAGTTGCTTAAATGTAAAAGAAAGATGTCTTCCTTTTTGGTAAATGTGACACTGAGTAGCATATCGGTGACACCTGGACAGTGATGGCCTCCCGTCATTCCGCGCGATCGTAGCACTGTGATAGCAGTTTGTATCAAAATTGATCATGACATTTAGCATTTATTATTTATTGTTTAGGTCACAATGCAACTCAGAACAAGCAATAAGCAATCAAATAATATTCTTGCCCTTTTGCTTTGACTATCAACTGTGTAAAAACTGTTTGACCAAGTTTTGTTTTCAAGGTAGGACCCTCCGTGTAGGGCCTAACGCTCATAATGCATAAGCATATTTTAGATAAATATATTATAATTAAATTGTATTTCTAGAAGACATGTCAACAGATTAATTGGGGCATCTGCCTCTTCAGCCACCCACCAGCCAACCTCCATCCCTGTTCCATCTGGTAGTAGTTCCTAGTGTTCACATTTTGTTGTCAGTTGGCACACCATGATAGCTCAGTCAGTATAGCAGCTTGTTGCAGGTCTGAAGATTGAATCCTTGTGGGGGGTGATATTTTCTGCTTCCTTCAAACTGGCCGAGGAATCCACCCAGTGGATGCTGGGTCTTTTTCCTGGGGGTAAAGCAACTGGAGCATGGTGTTGACCACCCACCCCAATCTAGAGCCAAGGCTAAAGAGTAGTGCTATATGTGTACTTCCCCTCTGGGCCTTCATGTCCTGCTGCAGGGTGAAGGTTGCCTGTGCTGCCCTTTTGTTTAATGTTCTGTAGCAGATTGGTTAAAGCTGGCATTGCTAGGTCACATGGTAAGTAACAGTTCATGTGTAACAATAGGTAGGTAGTTGTGGTTCGAATAATGGCAGGCTGTGGTACGTCACAATGGACATATGGTAGACCGCTAGAATGTGCATACTTTTCATATGCAAGCTGCACTTGTCCAACCCATATATGACATTTCAGGTTTTCACAGCAGCGAAGTGAAGATAATGTACTGTGGTTTGCTGGTTTTTGACATTGTGTAGTGTAGGAGGTGGTTGCTAGTGTCTCAGGGGACAATGAGGGCCATTGGTATGTTCCTCTGTAATGTTAGTTCACATGTTATAGCTGAGGCAACCACAGTATGGACTAGTGGAAGTAATTTTATTCAGAGAAAAAAACTGGACTAATTCAATTATTATTATCATTATTATATTTTTATAGTACAGTCTGCTGTTGAGTTCTTGTGGGGTACCAGAGCTATCCTCTTAATGAGCTTCAGGAGAATGTTAGGGACTGGGTGAAGGGCTATAAATGAATTAAGAAGGGTTACTAGCTTCTAGGCAACTCAATATAAATGGCCTTCTGGTAAGGTGGAACAATCACTCTTCTCAGTTAGTGAATGTACAGGTGTCAGGCAGATGAGTGGGTATTACCCTACCGTAGTGCCTTTAAAATTTAGATGCCTATTGAAAAGCTGAAACAATAAAAATCACCAGATAATCATCAAGTTCCAGTGGAACTGATCAAGGAGGTAGGGCAGTATGTGCTTAGATAATGTGAACTTGCTAATTCTGTGTGGAATATGGAAGGATTGCCTCAACAGCGGAAGGAGTTGGCTGCAGATACGTAGGCATTTAGATGATGGGTGAGAACACTGACCAGCAAACGTCAAGGCATTTTGCTGTTCTTGACTATGTTCAAAGTTTTATCCAACATGCCTTCCTCAAGGTTAACTCCATATGTAGAGAAAAGTAATAGCAATCATTATTGTGAATTTTGCCATAATAGGTCATGTACTGATAATGTGTTATGCATTTGCCACATGTTTGTGGGAGGGGACACTACTGCAGCTGTTCATATTCAAAGCAAGTTGGCTTCTGTTTGGGAGGTACTAGGTTATTAACTCAAATGATGCAATGACTGCTTCCTTCAATGCCTTTTGCAGTTCACTGCGGTTCTAACATTTGATGTTAACACTAGTTGTAAAATAAGTAATAAGCTAGCTGTTTATAGACTAAAAGCCTATGATTTAGTTTTGTACAGTACTGTCACTGAATTGGTGTAGGCATGGAACTAGTTAGGATAATGAAAATGTGTTTCAAGGGAGACTTGCAGTAAAGTCTAACAATGTTTATGGTACGTTTCATTATCATAATCCTTGAACACCATCGCTTGCCAATTTTGCGTTAGAATGTGACAATGAAGGTGCAAATAGAACAGGAAGCCAGAAGGGATTGAAACTGAAGGTGACAGGTTTGTGGGCCATACATGTGTTAGTGCTGTTCATTTATTTCCCTGCCACCTCAGAGTCTATTAAAGAGTTTGTTGTAGAAACAAATACTGAGAGAACCGAGTATGTGTGTGTGTGTGTGTATGTCTTGTCACCAGAAGGCATGGCACAATAACAACCTAAATAGTGACTCAAAATACTTCCCAGCTGTGTGTGAGTAACCATGACAGTTGGGGCAGTGTCATGTCTGAGACACAGTTGAAATAGATACTTAATTTCAAAATTCCTAAATAACTCAAACTGCTCATATTGGCAAATGTTTCTGATACAGAATTTTGCATTTGCTGACAGTAGTGCCTGGTGGAAGTGCAGTGTTCCTTTTTGACACATGGATGTGTGCCTGAAAGTTCACTAGATTAGACTAAATGTGCTAGCAGAAATATGATAAATGTAAGCATTTGTCTGACAGAGTTGTTGTATCATTCATGTCAGGATGGCTTCGCTCGGGGGCTGGAACATGCATAAGAATGGCTCATTGGAGGGGCTCATGTGGATCCCCTAGCTGGAAGTTGGAATATTCTTGGATATTACAGGACTTGGGGCGGTTGTGTTTTATAGCGGTCTGACAGCGGCTGGCAGTTAGTACCCTGCTATCACATCAGTGTACAGAAGGCCCACATTATGTTTCATAATTACTGTGTGTAAATACCCTCACATGCGTTGTCCATTTAGTACAGTAACAGTCAGTACTAGTGGCATTATGTGAGTCTGATGATGGGTGCTTATTGGGAACTCTTCGTTAAGCCATCCTTCTGTTTTTATGTTTAATTTTCTGCATTTTCTCTTTACTCTGGTTCACATAAATGGTACCTCTTAAGACATTTATGAAGATACCCCACTCCTCAGGATGTAGGTATTTGCTAGGAAACTGAACAGTCAGACAAATGAGACACCTGGGGTATGGTGAAATACATGTGCTGTGGCATGCAGGTCATGCAGTAACAGGATCACATCTTGTACTGTGAAGATGGACACACTGTATTCCCACAGACTGCTTGTACCTACCGGTCTGTTCCAGACTGCACAGGAACAAATCTGAAAGGATCATAATTTTGAATAAGAAATAACTTGACACACAAGTTACATTAATGTTTGGCTATGGTGCTCAGCTGTTTCTAATATCGGTACCAGTGGAGTTTGAGGAGAACCGTCAGTGACATGCCCTTTGCATCAAATGTATGAATCTTCCAAAATATGGGTAAGATGATGAAATAATAAATTGGCAAGTGTGTGAATGGAAGTGGTTGTGACCTACTTTGAAGTAATATTGCAGCATTAGCATGGAGAGACTGAGAAAAATTACAAAAAAGCCTAGAATAGCCTGTTGAATATAACATAAGAACATACCCCATTTGACCAACATATTCAATGCTATGCCCTAGAGCTTTACCTCCATGCATAACATTTACATCAGGAAGTGTTGCTTTTCCTGCAGCGCTATTTGTACATTAAGGGTATGCTAATGTGATCACAGAGAGAGAGCTCCTAGGGATGTGTGGTGCAGTCCCTGGGGTGAGCCAGTGTTGGGAACAATACAGGTGTGAGTGGCATGTTCTCCCAGTATCCTGGGAACCTCTCCCCTGTTGACTGGTTGCACTGCATAGACAGGGGACTCTCGTGGTACAGCTGCTGCAGTATGTGGGTCCTCATTGGGGTCCAGTGCACTGCCTTGTAGTTTTCAGAGATCGCCTGATCTGCCTTGGTGTGCTGTCCCTCCCATCTGCAACAACAAACAGTGCATATGTCACCTGCCTTTTGTTTCTGAACTGTGAATTGGAGTTGTATTCAGAGATAAGCAATAGAGTAAGTGTGGAATGAGTGTGGTTAGAATCGCAGAGAATGTTATGAAAATGAAAGTAAAGGGAAGGTGCATGTATACACAAGAGACAGAATTTTGGGGTTAATTTGTACATTATTTTCATTTTCATTGTTTGTGGTTAGACATTGCATCATTCTGTGCAATAGGTTGGCGTCAGTTTGCTCTGTCACGAGGCTAGTAGTGATGTCGTGGTCTTGGTATGGCAGAGCTGGCTAGAACTGGACTCGCTTTGTT
>Ga0123357_10006736_pt1 | contig 14086 bp, 11 predicted proteins | sample TergutEmb28metaG_FD_89873 | JGI IMG/M metagenome (GOLD analysis project Ga0123357, IMG submission 89873) | Embiratermes neotenicus P4 segment gut microbial communities from Petit-Saut dam, French Guiana - Emb289 P4 | ecosystem: Host-associated > Arthropoda: Insects > Digestive system > Gut ... | reverse complement strand
TTTTTTTGTTGTCCTTTGAAAGGTCTATTCTTATTTTTTCTTCCATCGGGGTTATGGGGCTGTTTTTTTTTTTTTTTTTACTTGTGAAGTTGTTTTTGTTTTCAAGATATTTGATTCCCATTGGCCCATCTATTCTATATTCATGTCTCTTTGACCATACTTTATCCACACTTTTTAGTTTCTGTATAACAAGTCACTTTCTCAGCATATCTCAAAGGTACGAATTTTTACTACCAAGAAAATCTCGTATGATATATATATATATATATATGTGACCCGAAGTTCATCACTGCAAAATTCAGGCATCCGTCACTTAGTGGTCTTAATTGGTTCCAGAAAGACAGAAGACTAAGTGCAACAGCACTAAATAAAGGAGCTTTACCCACATCTTCATGGATGTAATTTGTATTCTGAGGTTATGCTTCTAGTTAAAGTTCATCCAATAACATGCCATGATGGCAGGGGGGAGGGGGTATCAAAATATAGCTCTACACTTTCTTTAACTGTGGCACTATCTGTTAGTGGTCAGTCAGTTGCACGCCACTCCCGCTTTTCCCTTGTGCAGGAGCCTCGGTACACATTGTATACAAGAGTCTGGGTGGGCCACAGGTTCGGTCTGTATGGGTACAAAATATTCGTACCCAGGAATGTACAGCCGCAGCAAGTCCCTATACTAACTACGCTATCCAAACCCCCAGCTTATGCATCAATGATAAATAACCTTTTGGCGCCGGAATTATTTTTTTAAATTTGAGCACACTCTGTATATAAAATGTGAATAATACAGGAACCAAATACGTTAGAATTATGAAACAAACTGCATTTTGAAGAGTATATACCATGTTTGAAATATTCAGTACCTATATTTGTTGAATAAGTATATAAAATGCAACATTTAGAGGTTAGCAGTGCGGTATGACCACTATAGTCGTCGTTAGGCGTCAAAGGGTTAAGTCCCATACGTTTCAGTATGAAGGCAGCTTAACAATTAAAAGGTCACAGTGTGCTATGTAATTTTGAAGCATTGAAATGAGTTGCCATCTTTCCCCATTCGCCGATTTTGCCTTTATTTTTCAAAATAGATCGTACTCTTGATCTCGTAAGTGTAACACTTTGCGGATAGCTAACTTGTGTTCTCCTGCTTCAGTTCTTCTGACAGCCATTGTCAAGCTTTACCTGTGCATCTTTGCAGAAGGTTTTTCTGTTTTTTCATGCTCATGTTCTCACACTTCTGACTCATCATGCATATTTAGGACCAAGAAAAATGTTCTGCTTTCAGATGCATGGTCATTTCATCCCCTCACTGAACTCAACCACCTGTGCTTGGCCATCATTTAAAACACTGCAGTGGTGTAAACATAAACACAAATGCTCAGAAGCTAACTCAAACCGTTTAACATTTCTGCACAGCATAAAAAAAGAGAGAGAAAAATTTGACTATAGCGAAACAGCACTCAGTGAAGAGCACAGTATGGAGAGGGGTACCTGTACAAAAGTTTCACTGGGTCGTGTCCTGAACCAGTCAAAGTTTGTGATAACATACCATTTATCTAACAAGACAGACACTGTACAATGAGGCATGTTCGTGTAGCCATTATTACCGTGGAAAAGCGATAGCTCTTGAATATTGTGAGTGTGTCTGTTTTTTTGCCTTAGTTATTTGGTATGCGAATTGCATATGCTCCATGCAGTATTACATTGTCATCTGTGGAATGTCTGGCTGTACCATATTTTTCCACATTTTCAGGGGGGGGAAAAAAAAAAAGTATTGAACATGAAATGTGTGTTTTGATTTTCTCTACCAGTGTTTTTTCTGAAAAATTTTTTATTCTAAGAAGAATTCAACAAGAGCCTATCATAAATGTATATAGGTCATTGTGTAAAGTATGTGTTATTTTTATCACATTTTAAAGAAACTTCAATTTTCTTGACAGATTTTTGAAAATTCCTTATTAAAATTTTATGAAAATCCGTCCAGTGGGGTTGAGTTATTCTATGGGGACAGACAGATGGAGAGACATGATGAAACTTACAGTCCCTTTTCGCAATTTTGTGAACACACCTAAAAATCTGTTGTGGATCAGGTACAGAAGTGGGGCAACCAGCGCCCAGTGGGGTCCTCAGACTTCCAAATTATGAGTGCTACAAAAGATATGAAAAATTTGGCCTAATTAAAAGTGAAATATTTTACCTAACACCTTTGCTGTCATGTCCTTGAAATTATTTTTATGGTTATAACTGAACATGTATACAGATGTGTTCTTTCATGCAGATGTGTTTTGACCACATGGGCCATCACCAGTGCTCATCCAAATAAATGTTCACTTCTCAGCCTCAGATTGCATCCATTCACTCAGACATGAGACTTCAAACAAGTGACTCAGTGCTGCAACAAGCATTCATATTATTTGAAGATTTAAAATTTTGAAATATGGCTGTTACATCTGTGATTTGACATATTTGGAGTACAATTTCTTACTCGTTCATACTGAAAGTAAAACTGCCTTCAAAACATGTAAATTAAATGTAACACAGAAGTATAAGGTTGGTAACTACTGTTATGTGCAGGTGAAATAGAATGTCTAAAAGTGGGCTGTATGAATTGTGTGTGAAGCCTCATGGGACATGGCACCCCTCATGGTCATCTTTCAGTCTAACCCCTTCATGATGTCATTTTAAGTGTATATACTCTTCTTGACTGAACTGTTTGGTTAACGCTGAACACATGACTTAGTGAAATGTTTTTTAGCACCTGTTTCTGTGGAGCACTATGAACCAGTACATTATAGGACCAGTAAGAAAGATACAGAGTAAATACATGACAAAAATTACCTTCACAAAGCTGTCTGTTTTCAAATATCTGTTTCCAGACAAAATTTGAGAAGCCTGTGTTTAATGGAGATATGTATTTTGCCTTACCATCATGTTGATTGATGGTAGAAACCAGAACTAAAAACGTGGGTGGTTTCAATCAACGTAATGTTCATACCAAATATCTTGAAAATCTCTTAAATGTCACAGAATTTATTATGGGGGACAGGTACAGAGATGAGACAATACCATAGGTAGTTCACTTTTGTTATAGCTAAGGAACAGAATCCATGAAGTCAGTTTAACACACACACACTCTCTTATCTTCCAGAGCCTCTGAACTTGAACCTAGAGTTCTGTCATGCATGGCCATATGACAGTTATGTAACTGAAAGGTACACAGTCTGTTTCATGGTGATGTAAGCAGAGTGGTGACGTTTTATTTCTATTATTCTGTTTTAAACTCAGATACTTGGATCATGGAACTGAAATGTGAAATATTTAATCCAAGAATTTCTTGTTGTAATATGTGCTGTTTTTTGTCACATAAATAAATGTGAGACTTGAGGCATTCTACGTGGTGAATATTAAGATTATAATATTCTGAGGTGTGATGCCTTTTTGCATCCAAAGTGACTATAATTTTAATGTGCATTGACAAGTATTTCAAACAATAATAGAACAAATGTCTCATTCTGCCAAACTGCTTTTGTTCTTAGGTACCATTATGAAGTTTATGGATGTTAAACAATTCTTCAGGCTGTACAGTGGTATTCATCTGTATCAAAAACATGTTTGAAACAAAATTTGCAATGCTTATTATGTGAAGTCAGATTTTAAATTTTACGCACCTTTGATTTTCTTTCACTCTGAAATTTTCAGGGTACTGCCATATAGTGTTCAGTAATGCACAAAAGAGGGTAAAGGTAAAGTAATCCCTGTTCATGCCATAAAGGAATATGGAGGAGTGGAGGTATGGCTCCACTCATTCTTAACCTTGGCACTAGATGGGGTGAGTGGTTAGCTTCACACCCTGTCACTTTACCCATGGATAAATATCCCTTTGATTCCCACTGAAAAGGAGTGAGTCCCAGACTCAATCTGAATGCTTCAGAGGAGAAATAAATCCCTCACTTGTGCCAGGAATCAGACCACAAATTCTTGTATGTCCACCAGTGAGAGTGGGATTTTCTGTACCCTTCCATACTGGTCCTGGAGTTCATCTAGCCTCCTGCGCAATGTGTACAAGGTGTCTTTCCTGGGTGTAAAGTGGCGAGGGCTTGGCATTGACCACCCACCCCTGTCTAGCCCACAAGTTAAGGGAAGAGTAGAGATATACCTCTACTCCCAATTAGGCATTTGTGGCCTGTACTAGAGTGAATTTTACCTTTTGCCCTTGTACCTTACCCACAGAAAAGGGTTGTATACAAAACTTCCCTAACACTGTAAGTTGCTATGCAAATAGTTTGTACTGTGCCAAGAAATGTAGAATTTTTTAGGACTCATCAGAAATTATTGCAGGCCAAAAATGCTATATTTCTGTATGAAGTGTGTCTAATGGAATATTTTTGATTTGTTTGTGTTATTTGTTGTATCCCAACCTTAGCCGAGCGGTGAGTAGGAGTTGTGGGATAAGCTGATGGTTGAACGTCCAAGACCGTAGGATTCCAGGTTGCTTTATTGTTGTATCGGGGTGCAGTCTCACGCCTCAAGCTCCAACAGTGAAAGTTACAGTGTCGCGTGTTACAGCAAGAATAGACGAAATACACAGGGTTGCAGGGTAGTTAACTGATCTAGTCACATGCTTCTAGCACAGAGGTCATATGTTTTTGTATCCTGTCCTGTGCATTAAGTGCTGAGGCCAACAGCCAAACTGGTGTGTGACACGGGGCGAGGTTCACAGTGCAGAGTATGGTACCAACAAGGGTCTGATAAAAAAGTTAAATATAACAATTGATCAAGCAAAACAGGGGTGCCCCAAAAATGTCCCTGCGGGGTCTTGGTGTGCAGGTATGCAACATATTATTAATGTACCTAAAAATGACCTTCATATACAAGATACAAATCATGCAGTCAATCAGCAAGAGTGAACTATGTGGGATAAAAATATATAACAAGCTTCCCTTCAAGATTGAATGTGTATCTGCTAAGTAATAGTCACTTCAAAATAATATTGAAATAATTTGTCATGGCTGACTCCTTGTGCTTTGTGGTTGAATTTATTTTGCTAGGAACTAAGTAGCTGATTACAATCAGGGTTCTGACTGTGAACTTGGATAAGGAGTTATGTTGTATATGCAGACATATTCCAACTTACACGGTAGTTATGTTCTGGAAGGTCTGGTGCAAGTTGAAATTTTTGGAAGTCAGAATTGAGTATGCATATTGTCGTTTATGTATGAATATGCAGGGGAGTCCAGTTGAAATCCAGACTCCACTATTCTTGAATCTGATCAGCGGTAGCATGAACACATGCTGTGTGTGCTTTTGCCCAACACTGTTCTTCTGTTAGCTTCATTTTGTTGCGCTTTAATTCCTGCAAAGAAAAATTTTATGCATGTTTCAAACTTTTTTACCTTTTCTAAATTGTGTATGTCTGAAATTGTGTAAATCAGAGAGTGTCTGTATGTGTGTATGTTACTGTATAAGTGTATATTCATGTTCAGGATGTAATTGTTCACTTGATTTTGTGTATGATGTTTGTTATTGTGTTGTGTGACTACTGCATATTGAAGGGTTGTGTTCAGCATGCATATTTTACTCTGACATCACCTACAATATATTTGCTGGTTTCTGTGGCGATCTGTCCATGTAGATCCATTATAATGGTGCATTAATACACAAGCCTGGTGATAACTGACTTTTGATGTCATTTGTGAGACTTAATATTTTACTTATGCATTTTAAAAATGTTCAAATGAGACTGTTCATTTTCTTTAAAATTTTTCCAAAAATACCTTAATTACGTGTGTTTATGTATTGCATTGCTACAGGGAAGTGTCTAGTTTATGTTTCCCTTCATGAACCTGTGGGTCACTTATTGATAGCAAATACTAAGTGTATTGAGCAACAGATAGGCCAGGACTCATTTCTACAGAAGCAGACATTGGGGAAATATAGGGGAGGTGAGAGATAAGTAGAGAGAGAGAGAGAGAGAGAGCATCACAAAGCTGGGTCTTGGGCTGTACTATGCCGTTACTTTCATGTGAGTACACATGCATGTATGTATGTTGTTAGTGCATAACAGTGAGTTCTTGATATCTTAAGGATTCCTTTATTCTCTGTATTTCAGCCTCCATTTTCTAGCGTGAGATTCTGTGGTATGGTAATAGTAGCATACCTGTGGGGTTCAGTTTTATGGCTTGCCATTCCAGAAGAAGAAGTTGGTGGAATTAATTGGAGATGGCTTATTGTGTTTGTGCCACTCGCTTGTGCTTTGGGTATGAGTGATCAAAAGTATGATACTATGACCATTAATTTTTAAGCGCATTCACATCTGGTGGAGTGACTGTTATAACTGTTCTGTCAGTCATTCTGCATGCATATAAATGAAATGTTCATTGGATCTTGCAATTTACTTCTGGTTAATTTGATGAGAAATTGTGGAGCCATTGTATTTTGTTTTTAAAGTCAAATGCAACAGACACTTTCTGTCAAGTCCTATATGCATTTCTGCTTACATATGCAACATTAATAGTTCTACCCATCATCCAATGTGAAAATCAAAAGAAACTCTTTGTTACTTTTAGACTGCATTGACAAACTATTAGTTTTGTTGCTTTAATTTAGTGCTGTATGTAAATATGACTTTACTGCTTTCAGTTTTATTGTTTTATCACAGACTAAGTTCTATGTATATTTTAGCAATAGCACTACAATCAAGTGTGATTGACTGCAAATCTTTTGCTAGAATATGACAGATGCTTTTCATTTACATTGTTTAAAAAAAAGTGGAAAAATACATTTAAAACACTTGCATAATCAGTGTTTTGTTTTCACTTACAAATTAAAAATTTAGAGGCCATGACAGAGCAAACACACCCACTTCTACTTATGCACATATTTTCAAACATTTTTTTTTTTTCTGTATTGGGACTGTAGTAATTTTTTTCTTTCTGTAGGGGTTTGGACAGTTGGCAATATTGGAAGAGAAGAAGGTACAATTCACTGGGCTCTGTATGGAGCATATGCAGCATTCCCACTGTATTGGTTCCTTGAAGATGATTCCACTTGGTACACAATGATGACATTTGTTTCTGCCTTAGCATTTGATATAAAGTCAAAAAAATGGCGGAGAAAACCAAAAAAACAGAAATCATTCTTGAAGTAAGTACTTTAAAGGCATGTAATTTACAGGTATCCAGCTTTGCAACTCCTGAAGAAATGTGAGCCCATCTTATCTAATTTGCACTTCCCCTACATTCCCCCATTCTGTGATCACAGAACTGAGTCTTGAACTGTAGTATACAGAGTGTCTTGAAAGAGGGGTGACACACAGACAGTATGGTGATCTCATAAACCTTTTTGTTTCCCTTACATAAGGAAAGTAAGTTAAAAAGTTATAACATGTTGAAGAAGTATGAAGAACAACATGAACATATATGCTTTGATATTCAGTACTGTCATGATTTTGAAGGAATGGAGCTGAATGTGGTTATTTAAATTTTCTGTTTGTAACAATATTGAATAGTATAGTTTCTAAAGCATAGTTTTTTTTAGGCGCATCATGGTTTTGATTCTATGTGGCACACTGTACTTGTCCCTTTGGGGAAGTTACTTTTATTTCAATGCCAAATTTACGGATAATGAGGGGGAGGAGATCAAGATTTCAGAAGCTGTACACCACTTCTTTACTTCTCCTTTGTGGACTGATTTCAAACAGTCACTACATGATACCTGGAATTATGCTCAGCACCACGGCTGGTATGAGATATGGAAACAACTTGTTGATCTGTCTGACCCTCACGGAGAACAAAATGCTTATAAGGTATGTGACTATAGCTTGCAACAGTGTTAAGTAAGATTTTACACATCCTCGAAAATAGTCCTGGCAGATGAGCAGTACAATTTATGTTGGCTTCCGAGTAGGTACATAACAGCATTGAGCAGGAGCATAGGTACTATGACTCAGGGAATCCTCAGTCCCACTGGCTCCTAGTGTGATGTTCTTGGAAGAAATGTGGGTTGGTGGATTCCTAGTGTGACACACGTTGGAGTGTGATGATTGTAGTTTTATGATTCACCTGTTATGTTGACAGGTGCTCGGTCTTTCCAATGGAGCATCTCAACAAGAAATTACAACGAAGTGGAGAGCTTTGTCTCGAGAATTTCATCCTGATAAAACAAAGGATCCTACCCTAAAGCAAGCAGCTCAAGAAAAATTCATGGAAATCCAGCAAGCATATGAAATTTTATCAAACATTAAGTATAAAAGAAGTAGAAAAAATAAGAAGTACAATCCAGATTGAATAATATAAATTAACATCCAGATACACACCTACTTATGCAGTAGTTATGTTTGTGAAGGTCTGGTGCAAGTCCATTGTTTCAAAACTTGGTATTGAGTACATGGTCAACTAAATACATACACTGTATATGCAGGGTGATTCTGTCACTAGAGGCCCCAAACTATTGTCTATGTATAACGCCTGCTGACTTCCTTCTTTGGGGCCTATTGAAGGGTAAAGTGCACAAAAATACACCCCGCACAATCGAACAACTCAAAGATGCTAAATGCCAAGAGATTCAAGCCATCAACGTCAACACTTTGGGAAAAGTATTCCAGAATTCGGAGAAACACATTCAAGTGTGCTTGGATGTGAAAGGAGACCAGTTTCAGCATTGATTAGAGCAGGTCCTGCTTTGCATTGTTCCCGGTATGTGTATATAAAATTTTCAAGTCTTTATCTCAATAACATAATTTTTTATAGACAGTAGTTTGGGGCCTCTAGCGACAGAATCACCCTGTAGTATACACACCCACAGACAGTTATCAATTGTAAACAGAGAAAGGAAATATTTACTATGAAAGAAACTGCAGTTATTATTTTTTGGAAAAATATGTAAGTCTGAAATTGCACATTGGTCAAGTACATATGTAGGGATGTGTCTTTGCTTGTTTTGGAAGCTTGTAAGTTGTGAAGACAGTATATATTTATCAGATTATAGAAGCGTTTGTAAGTGATGGCTGCTTTCAATATTGCAGCATTTACCCTTTTGCAATTTGATTCCAAGTATCAAGTGGGTAATGTCATGTTACTGACTTGACTCTGTAAGATTTCATGACTGCATGTGGGTAATGTATGCATGCTGTTCTTTTATTTAGTTATGTGCTTTCTTTGTCTGTTTACAAGATTAAGAAGTATAAAATAACACTGTGATGTGACAACCTCAAGGTCCAATATTGCTGTCTCTTAAGAGATCAATTGCAAGGGAATGCAATCCACATTACATTACCTGTGCCTATGTTTTCATCTTCATGGTAATAATAGTCTGCCATTGCAGCTCTGTCTTCCAAACAGTCACTTTCCAGGAGGATGCTCTTCATCTCACATCTGTTGTTTCTCCCACATGAGCTACAAACCATTTAGGAGTGTCACACAAAGTGCTCCACATGTATTTGATGAAACTGTTAGGTTTGGTCAGAAAATAAGATAACATGGCATGTAATTTTAAAACTCAAGAATGTACATTGATTGCGATCATATCACAAGAATTCATCACCAAGTGACTGTTACCTATTCCCAGTGTTTAAGCAGTTGTGGCACAGTGGCTGATAACCCAGGACATGGACTTCTGCCAACAGGGAATAAAAAGCTAATTCCACCATATGATACATACCACATTTATGACAGGAAATACATGTAAAAGAACAGTAGTGGGATAGCAGTACAATTGCCAATGCTAAAATTGAAGAAACCAAATTATGTGACTGACCCTCATAGGTATGAAATTAGAGTATAAAATGCAGTGACATACTTTAAATGTTATAGGGAATGTTTGTTGAACTAAAGGTCATAACACTGCCTTTGTTAATTATGTTCATAAATCATGCTTAATGGTATCTTACAGCAGTTTTGGTTTTGTCCACTTCTGAGGTGGAAAAATTTTGTGGAGAAAATTCAGATTGTGCTACAATGAAGCAAACGTATGATAGTATGTACTACAATGGCTGTACAGCTCCTGTGTGTTCGTTCACATTGAGAGTGTAGTTATGAAACCATTATATGAAACTGTTGAGGTAAAGAAGAGTTGCTTTGTTCAGGCAGCAAAGTGGATGGCTGTGGACTGGAAGACTACCTTTTATTTCCCAGAAGGCACATTGAGATATTTCTCTTTGCTACAATATCTGACTGGTGGCCATGTAGTGTATTTGGAACCTTTTCTCTGAAGTGAAGGTCATTCTTGCATTCCATCTGTTTCTTATACAATGAATGTGTGGAGTTTTATCTGAGCACTTTTATGTTCTGTGATGTGATGGAGCTTGGGTACTGAGCCCTCAGGGTTGCACCAACAAAGGAAAGCTCTAGAAGGAAAACTGGGGGCTCGCACTATTATTTTGCCATCAGCTGTTTGGGCTGCTGATCCCCGCACCATTGACTCTCATGGGGAACAGTTAATATCCAGGTCATTACCACTGTAATAAATCTATATTCCTGAGAGTATATTAATCCCTCACACTGCACATATCATTACAAAAGAAAGAGAATAAAACAAACACAAGTACAAGAAGGTAGTTCTTTGACGGTAATCACAGTACTTATAACGATCATACGTTGTATACGTTACGGGATCTCTTTAACATGACAAACAACTACACCATGGCTCAGCATAAATTTATCCAACCAATAAACAAGAAAAAACAAGTCTTATTAACCAGAAGTAGACAATCTCCCCCATTCCCCAACTTCCACATCCCATCATCAGTGTGCCCCTAAAACACTCGCTACACAGACGGTCTGGTATGCCGAAAAGAACACAGATAAAAAATTAAACCAAAATCCCCAAACGAACCCAAATTTAGCACCAATACCTGCCTGCCAGGCACCAGGTGAGGGAATAAGAGAGAAGGCTGTTCTCTTCCTAGCCAGCTGCTAACAGAACTCCAAAATGACTCGACACAGAGTGACTTTCCCACGCCCCCACACTTAAAACGAAAGCTCATTTAGCTCTCTCCCCTTCCCCAGTAGTGACCAATAGCTGAACGATGCCCAAATAGGGATGGGAGATGAAAGGAGTTTGTCAGCATCAGAGTTGTCCTTGAGCTGAGATGGCCAGGTCGGCTCAGTACTTACATCCCTTTTTGTACAACGTATATTTCAAATGGGATGTCGACTTTCGGTGCCAGTCCATATTGCATGAACCAAATCAAATTGGTTCCTGTTGTCTTTGAATGTGTTATAATTACTGAATCTTGCTTCTTAACAGATTAGTCATAATTTGATTATGGGTTTTTTTGACACCACAGAGCTTGATAATATTGTCATAATTGTGTCTAATCCATTAGAATCAGTTTTAGAATGATATATTTTTCAGTATTGTGCCTCACTGGAAGAAACTGATGGCACTTCACAGTTTACTGTAGACAGTACCTTAAAGAGACTGAAATTTAAAAATTTTAGATTGTTTACATTCCAGATTTTAAAATTGACCACAGCAAATGAAAATGAGTTATTTGCTAAATATATTCAAATTGTAATTCTGATGGAAAAATGTATATATTTGTGATGTTTTTTATAAAGTGCATGGTCGCAAACAAGTTCTGCTTATGTGAGAATGTCTGTTTCAGAGCACAACATATCAATACAAAAAAGCTGAAGTGCCACCTAGAATTGTACCCAGAGAAGATGTAACTGTTTTGTTTTTGGGTGGGTAATTGAACACAGAAAAACTGTTTCGTGTTGTACAGGTGCACTCCGTAATATTATGTGTTCTGATAACTGGTCAAGGAACTTGCAGGGCAGTAGATATACAGTTGAAGTTATTATGTCTACCCTTCAAAATCTTTGTTAGGCTTAGAACATAACTTGGTTTAAAGTTTGTTTTCCTAGCATGAACCTGATATTCTGTCATTTGTGATTGTGCATTCTACACCAGAAATAACTAATTCATAATTCCTTATCTTCATGGGAGACATACTGTTGTGTTTCATAAACTTTTATTAACCCTTTAACGCTAAACAGCCACTAAAGTGGCCGCGCAGTGAGCCCTTTAAATAGCCGAATGTCCAATAAATTCCGGTATCAAAGGGTTAATAGACGTTAGACTGTGTTTATCTGTTATGTTTATTTCCTGAGGATAATCCTATTGACTGCAAATTTTCAGTGCAATATGACACTATCAGGCTTTACCAATAGGGGTCCTTAATACTAAAGTTTTAAATGCACTTGTATGTGTTCTATAAACTTTTGTATGTTGCCAATTTTGAGATATTCTTGGCACAAGTACAGCATTTCAGTCTATGCATGGCTTTAATTGTGTAATGACTTACACAAGAAACCAGTTCTCAAGAAGAAATTTATGATTAGATTTTTTTAATTGAAACTGGCTGTTGCTAAATGTCTGTATAGCTCTTTGGTTAGTTTTGTTCCTGTTCAAACAGTCCTGTATTGATGTTGGTCATGTTTAAGAGGTTGTTGTGGTCTTTGTGTTGTGACACGCTGTAGTCTGGTAGGTGGTTACCAACACTTTAGATGAGCTTGCCACAAGGCAGCAGATTCCTCAGAAATGTAGGTGACCACCTATAAGGCTACACAATGCCGTAACCCAGAAAGTTTTCACCGCCGTGAAAACCTGAAACTTGTGTAATATTCAAATACTGTTTTATGAAGCACTGATGTTGGTTCTGTATTTATATGTAATGTAATCAGTATTTATTGGTTTATTTATATTTTACTGCACTTTTATGGGTCTTGAAAATTGCCTGCCACATTTTATATATATATATATTGTTTATCAGTTTGTGTATTTTGAATTAATATTGTGTGAATATCAGGTTATTAATCAGCATACATAAATGGTTCTGTAATTTTTATAAAATATTTTTTTTATTTTCATTAATATAAAGTAGTGTGGTACACATTTGATTAGGATAAATTTGAAGGTGCTCACAAAATGGAAGTAATGGATCTAAATGTGTATATTTTTTACTACTATAAAAATGGCTGTGGAGACCATGGCATTCTCATTTTCACTGGTATATTTTGGTACTTGTTGTTGTTTCACATAATTTAAGTCCACACAATGGGGAACCAGTATTAAAGTAAGCATGTACATTTCATTCCAGAAAGATGGTTAGAATTTGATGTACTGAATGTGTGTTCCAGTTTCACTTGTATATCACACAGAAATGGTATTATATAATTTTTCACAGCACTTGGTCATAATTCACTTTGATGACCAGGTTTTAGTTTTTTACAACGAAGATTATAAATTATTAAATTTTTAATAAGCAGCCAACTCATAGCAGACTTATGCTAGTGATATCTGGTACAAACAAAAATGTCCCAACTTTATGGGATACACATAGGAGGGCATTGCATGTAAAAACTATTTTACTAGCATGCATTTTGATGGTTTTATTGTTATAATGAGAATGGCCCCATTGGTGTATCATGTCTTCTACCTGAGCTGCTGAATGATGGTAAAGTACCTCTAAAAGACTGCACTAGTTTTTCGTCAGGATAATGACAATATTGTTGTTGTAAGAAGACGGTAACCCATATTAAGTCCGTTTGTGAAATGAATTGATTTTTATTAAAGTTTTTGAGATTTCAGAAGTGTCACTTTCTTTTTTGTTGTGTACTAAGACTGTCTCATCATGTACAATTTAAATTCTGTAGTACTCTGTCGGTATGGTTCGCTCGCGGACTAAAGCCACGGAGTTTAGTACATACCTGCCAAATCACCAGTGTTATATCTCTTGCATTTAGGGACTTCTCTTTGCCTTCTGATTCAGTTCTTTTGTACTCTGGAAGAATCTTTAATGCTGGAAAGAAGAGGATACAATCAATTACCATAATTCAGAATTAATGAATGTGAAAAAATGATTTTTAATTTAAGAAAAAATCTTTGGATAATTCAAGACATCTTGTTCTGTATTGCTGCAGTACATCATTAACCTTTTGACGCCTAACGATGACTATAGTGGTTGTGCCGCACCGCTAACCTCTAAATGTTTCATTTTATATATTTATTCAACAAATATAGGTACTGAATATTTTAAACATGGTATATACTCTCCGTTTTTTCCTCTTCAAAATGCAGTTTGTTTCAT
>Ga0123357_10006735_pt1 | contig 14086 bp, 8 predicted proteins | sample TergutEmb28metaG_FD_89873 | JGI IMG/M metagenome (GOLD analysis project Ga0123357, IMG submission 89873) | Embiratermes neotenicus P4 segment gut microbial communities from Petit-Saut dam, French Guiana - Emb289 P4 | ecosystem: Host-associated > Arthropoda: Insects > Digestive system > Gut ... | reverse complement strand
CACCCACCATATTCTCTGGATCTGGCGCCATCAGACTACCACCTGTTCCCTGGACAAAAAAAATAATTGAAAGGTCGCCATTTTTCGTCTGACGCGGAGGTCATTGCTGCCGCGGAGACATGGTTGGACGGGCAACCTTCTGAATTTTTTTGAGTGGGTTCCAAAAGTTAGAGCAACGGGCTAAGAAGTGTATTGAGCTTCGTGGGGAGTATGTTGAATAAATTCCGAGTTTGGTCACTGTAGCTTCTTTCCTTCCTGGTCGGGCTAAGGACATATCAGCGCCCCCTCGTATCTTGCTTCTGCTTTTAATAGAGTTGGTCTGTTTCACTTCTACTTCCAACCTCCCGCATCACATGTGTTATGCTGTCTCAAACGTCTGATTGATAGCTTATCACGGAAGGACGTACAACTTCTGTACAGACTAATGCCTTGCAAAGCCACTGTTTTGAGTGAAGAGGCTTTCTAGTAAATTGGTTATCCTATCAATCACCGGAATGAATAGGTGGGTTCAGTGATGTTCATGTGCGGGTAGGGTACTGTTGTTCCTTCGCTTTTAATAACTCCGGCCTCAATTATAATATATTGCTCTAAACAAGATAGCAGACGCTTCCGAACATCTGAAAGATTATCAACTTCAATGCCATTGCCTTCTGCAAAGAGGCTGAAGGTCTTTCTCATTGTCGAGAAAGTAACGCCACAAGCTTCGAATACTAGACATATATTTCCTACATCGCAGTGTATCGATCAGAGCTAACAGACACGAGTTTAACGCTTCATAAAAGGGGCATAGATGAAAGTGAATGTGTTCTGATGCAGTATTTGTCTAGTGGTAGTTGCTGAGCGTCTAATATATCCCAGTTTCGGTGGTGTTGCTGGGAACGTCTTCTGCACTGCACAGTACAATGTGTTCTGACATGACCACGGACTATTCCTTACACTTTGTAACTCTCCCTTGCAACTGCTTAATTTCTCCTGTACCCTCATCATATACTGAACTATACTGAACCTCTCAGTAGCACGTACGGTCTTTCCAAGACTGCACAGAAATTGTCATACTGCTTTATGAATTTGCAGATATCACCAATTACTGGATACTGGTGATGGCCCGTTCAGTGCAGACAAGCAGTTTGAGGGACTTGTTTGTGAGCAAAGACTTTACTTCTCTGCAGGCCCAACTAATCATATTGGCTCCAACGTAATATGAGCAAGGCAATTATGTAAATGCGTTCCGCACTTGTTGAGGATGCTTTTGACGTAAGAAAAGATTAAAATCCCTCCTAGCGTTTCTGCTGGATGCAGTCCTATAATCTCTCTTACGTAAACTTGCTTAAATAATAACGAATTAGGGTGGTTATCTGTTCCGTCCTTTGAATAATCAACAATCAATTCAGAGTAATAATTGTTCTCAAATTCACTCTGAATAGCAGCTAATGTTAGTCCCGAGAGAGAGAAAGAGAGAGAAGTTCTTGTGTTATTCTGCATAGAATGATGGGTGTATTTTCCGTTTCTACATCTCTCAGTGCCTTTTCTTAATGCGGGACAACTCTTTACCTCAGCGTGTAGAATTTATGGAAAATCTCATTTTTTCCCACTGTAAATCGATTCGTCATGTCCTCTTTGAGTGTTACCCCACGCAGCAATCCTGCTTTTTTTTTCACTTTAAATGCCGGACTGCTGGCTAGAAGTCAGCATTCGGAAGGTCGTGCGACCGGCCACCTCGACACAGGTTTTTCTTGGTTTCCCTATGCCTAAAAGGGAATGCTGAGATGGTTCCCAAGATTCCAAGTTGCCACTACATGCTTCTCATGTAGCCCTCCGGACTTAAATTTATTAGTAACCAATTTCATATGTTGTATACATGTAAAATAACCACTGCCACCGGGTGAAAACCCAATTGCAGTAAATAATAATAATTATTATTATTATGTCCACTATCCTCGCGATATTCTTCCGATGTCTTCTAACTTCTGCTGCATGGCTGCACCTATTGACACACGAACGCAGTTTCCACCTCATATTACTTGCATCTGCTTGCAAGATTCCCTTGAAGTCACACATGGAGTGTGACACGCTGTTTTTCTGCTTCTTGAAACCAGAGGATTTTTATGTAGCTCTTTCCCTAGTTTTAGAAACCAGTACTATGAAACTAAAATATACTTTCATTGTCAATGAAACTGTACGGAACTTTCTACGCGCGAAAAAAGCCATGCCAGGAATGAAATTTGTATTTACCATAATGGCGGCTGGGAATTTTCTGTTTCTCGTCCTCAGTCCTTAGTTTGCGAGTGTGGCGTTGGTTAATCCGTAACGCGTGCAGACATTTCACGCGATCTTGTCGTACAAATAATAATAATAATAATAAACTGCAATTGGGTTGTCACCCGGTGGCAGTGGTTATTTTACATGTACACAAAATTTGAAATTTGTTACTAATAAATTTTAGTCGGGAGGGCTACATGAGAACCATGTAGTTGTAACTTGGAATCTTGGGAAGCATCTCATCATTTGCTTATAGACACAGAGAAACCAAGAAAAACCTGTGTCGAGGTGGCCGGTCGAAGGACCTTCCGAATACTGACTTCTAGCGAGCAGTCAAGCATCTAAAATAAAAACAGCAATACACACATAGTACAACAGATACACATAAGATGACAACAATACACACAAGAAACAACAATACATACACGAACAATAATACACACAATGTCTGTCCAATCTAAAGCCTGACAGTAATCTACAACAGAATCAGTTCCGCCGTCAGGGATATCGCTCTCCCTTTTGTACTCAGACCCATCGATAAGAGCTGGTATCTTCTTTGTCCGTGATAGCACTGGCATGGTGTGAAACTTAAACTAGTTTTCTGTTCGCTTAGGCTAACAAGTTCTTTTTAGGCGCGTTTCCAAAATTGCTAAAAGCGACTATTAGCTTCGTCATGTCTGTCTGTCCGTCCGTCCATCCGCCTGTGCCCATGTAACATCTCGGCTCCCACTGTACGGGTTTTTTAAATTGACTTTTGGGTATTTTTTTTACGAAAATCTGTCGATAACATTTCAAGTTTCATTAAAATCTGACAAAAATAACGGACACATGTAACAATCGCTGAACCGTCGAACGGGGTTTCATACGATTTGTCTGCACATTTCCTTGTTGGTGAATACCGGACAACGTTAATTGACACTGCACACGAAGGCGTACGTGAGGTTCTTTGTACATATTCGGCCTGATTCGCTAAGTATCTGTTGGAGTTAGGAATGTTTATGATGAAGTTGTGTTGCCAGACAGCAACCCCCACCCCCACCCCCACCCCTACCCCTGTCAGCCAGCCCAACTTGTCACGGCTAAGAACAATTATTACTATTACAGTTCCGTGTCCAGGATTGCCTACACAATGCTTCTGTTATTGACAGGAAATATATTTGACTGTGGAATTTTCGGTTGATCTTGACAGTAGTTTGTGCTGGGCGAAGCCGACCGTCCCTTGTTTGTGACCAGTAAACCGCACCGAAGCTGTGCAGGTCAACAGCATTCTCTTGAGGAACCTACAGTATTTACACTGACCATCCATGTATTTCGTGTATTTGGTGTCTGGTGGAATTTTCATAACCGTATTTTTTAAACCTTTTTAGAGACACAGCGCTACAAGCCGGAAGATCGCGGGTTCGATCCCCGATGGTGTCATTGGAATTTTTTATTGACATATTCCTTCCTGTCGCACTATGGCCCTGGGGTTGACTCAGCCTCCAACAGAATAAAAGTAAAGTAATTTTTCCTGGGGGTAAAGGCGACCGGTGCGTAGGGCTGACAACCTTACCACCTTCATGTGCCGATTGTCTTGAAATCTGGGAGCCTCACCCTCCTGGAACCCTCAGGGCCTGTCCAGGCCAGTAATGGGATTGTTCTTTTATTGCTGTTTACTAATTTGACGTTTATCCGGGTTGAATTAATTGTAAATAGTCGTCCTGTAATGCCAGTGATTTTAAGAGAATAAAGCCCGAAAAGAGGGCTGAACCTGTCCACAAACCTAGCGTGTTCTGTTTCAATGCATGTGATCAGTGGCGTACCCAGGAATTTTGTTCGGAAGGGGGGGGTGGTTAACAAATTCAGTTGAGGACAGAGGTCAGAGAGAACGGGGATCTGGGAGCGGTAGCCTTCTAGTTAGGGGTTCTGGAGGCAGCTGTAATTTGGTACAAGAAATTTCATTTCATATAGTAAAATTTTCTAAATTTTTGGTTCTTAAAGACTATTTATGATAACAGCCAATTTATTTGTCATTGCTAATGTAAAACAATTGCGAACCTAGGTTGTTTTATAATTTTACTGCCTTTTTCCCGAACATCTTGGAGTGTTGGTGTCCTAAATTCAGCAGTTTTTAAGTTTTCACAATCGGGTTGAGTTGGCACGATTTTGGAGGACCTTCAGAATTTAGGGGAGGAGGGTTTGAACCCCCCCCCCCCCTCGGTACGCCACTGCATGTGATGGAAAGAGTTCAAAAGTGTGGGATTTCAAATGTCACATACCATTGCCAGAACCGTATAGAACAGTATTCCTTAAAATCTTGCTAGTTTTATTTCTTCGGTCCCGAAGCCAGCTGTTGTGCCGTCAATACTTTGCAATTAATCTTGCCGAGCGTGCAGTCATAACGTTTTGACTGATTCCTTCCAAACAGCCGTGGCTCACTTCCCGCAATAAACAATCAGTTACTGCGCAGTGTTCGATATCTGCCTCATTAAAGTGATGGAAGGTCAAGTCTGGTAGCGCGATTCACGCGGCGCAGCGCTACGCTGTCTCTCTTTCCCACACACATTGCTTTTGCTACCGAGTAATGGGAGCAGAACCCTTACATAGGTATATAGCAGGATTAATTCCACAGTCTCCAGCGCCAGACGCAGGTAACTACGCTGTAGGTGTCTCTTTCCCGCACACATTGCTGATGCTACCGAGTCATGGGAGCAGAACCGTTACATAGGTATACAGCAGGATTAATTCCACAGTCTCCAGCTTCAGACGCAGGTAACGTTAGCACGCCTAGGCTGAGGTCAGGGAGTCAAGTGCGCGTAGATCAGTGTTTCTACAGTGAGAGCGGTGGAGGGACCAGTATATGTCTACTTATGTAGTAACTGCAGTCATTTGAGGAGGCCCGTAAGGTTTGTGAAACTAACGCTGAAGGTTGTCATGCAAAATGACGGGGGACTGTGGCTGTATATACAGGAAGTGCCATGATTTAGGCCTATAGAAGAACACACGGGTAAAATTATACGAACATATTTACGTTTACTTATTCCTTCCACATTAGGAGTATTGCATTTCTTGTTTGCAGCATGCAGACCAAATTTTGCCGAAGTTACCCTCTTTATAAAAGGCTAAGTAGGCCTGCCCTAATTGAACGCTGGAATAGTACCTTGAAACAGGTGTCCACAAATTTTCCAAAAATTTAGGAGCCACTTCAAACTTCTAGACGCAATAAGGACGATATTTTTTTCTCTCTCTTATTCACGACACCGCCTAGTCTTTGGAGACTAACTATATATTTTATTCTGACCTAAACTGCTACGTTGTCTATTTGCCGCAGGTCGCTGAACGGTTCTGCCTGCTTTATTCTGGCTCCTTATCGTGAGGTTTCGAAGTTACACACAACGACGCACCACAGTCGGTAGGGTTTCCCTCGACGAGGGGCCAGCTCGTCACAGAGACCTCTACCTGACAACACACACAAAACGCTCACAACAGACAAACGTCCATGCCCCCGGTGGGATTCGAACCCACGATCCCAGCAGGCGAACGGCCGTAGACCTACGCCTTAGACGGCACGGCCAGCGGGACCGGCAATAAGGGTAATATGACAGATGGTCTATACTGATGAATACCGACAAACATTAGGTGCTACCCTACAAAATCTAGTCTCTCGGGAGATTTGTCGACAGGGATTTGTACACTCCTGCCTTGAAATATGCTAGGACCTTTTCCATTCGTCGATTTCAATTCCGTATAACGTCTGCTGATGCAGCAACAATGTTAAATAGCCTATAAATCACGCGCGATTCTGTAGCCTGCATGTTGTCAGCCATTTTTACGGCAGGTGGTGCTGCCGGCAACACGCACGCACGTCTTGCGTTAATGTGTGTGCGTGAGTGACGTAGTGCTTCCATATTGGCAGTGATTGACGTCACTGTGCGATTTGATTAAGTCAGTGTGCAAGCCCGAAGGCTCGAGACCATGAGATGTGTGCTCTTCCTTGACAGTCGTCGCCTGATATATGCAGTTGATAAAGCTTTGATAAAGGAATCGAGAGATCAAACGATCTCTTGATTATTATGTTTTTTGACGAAGTTTCTACGCCCTCTCGCGTGTTTCTGCAGGTTTTTGGTTTATTCTGCATTTTGGTGATTTACGTAATCACGCAATGTTGGGCACATAAATGCACGTAAGTAATTTGCCTGTTTTTGTTTAATGCTTTTTGTGCCTCTCCAGCCCGAATCGGGCGTAGGTGACCTCATTGTTGAGGTTACTAGATTACACATAACTAGACACACACACCCGGCAGGGCTCCTCTAAACGAGTGATCAGCTTGACGCGAAGGCCGGTACCTACACAACACAAAACCAACACAACAGACGAACATCCATGCCCTCATCGGATCTGGAACCCGCGATCCCAGCAACCAAGCTGCTTCAGACCTACGGCGTAGACCGCATGGCCATTGGAATCGACTTTTTTAAATTTAATGGATAGATCAGTAGCTCAGACTGTGTGAATGTGGATAGGATAATTAGCAAATAATGAGTTGGAGGGTGTACGAAAGGAAGCTGTCGTGGCCTAATTTGTGGTATTACCTCAACATTTTCCTGGAAGGCAGAGAAAATCAACGGAAAACCTCTAAGAATAGTCTCTCTCCACGATTTGAGCCTGCAAATTCCGGAATGCGAGCAGGATTTCTGGCGCTCGACTGGCGTTTGATGAAGACATCAAAGAACATGTGTGGATGTCGTTTCTTTCATTTCATTTCTGGTTTTCTGTGACAGGCAGTGGCTCATAAGATAAATGGTGCTTAGGGACTTTCCTGGAACCGAACAAAGGGGTTTTAATAAAGCTTGCAGGCTTACCATTTTGATATTATCCGCTTATCTATACCTAAGTGGTCCTTGTCTTCAGGGGTTCCTACCACATATATGTGCGCACGTCAATGTATGCATGCTACATAACCAAGCTGTGTAATCTTACTCATCGTATTCGGCGAAAAACATGGAATGTTAAGTTTCCCCATTAGGCCTGTACAGTGTTTTCCATCCTCTGTCATAGTTCCAGATACTCCCCCCATTACCGCGTTCCTAATCGCCCGTTGTCTGTTCTTAACTAGGCAAATGTCTTGTGAGTATCCCTGGTTCAGTTGGGAGCAGTGTGATTACTGATATTCTGTTTTGCTTTGGTCCTGCAACTTGCCGTGGGCCTGTCTTCACTCAAAGATACGAGCGTCCTATGAGAAGTCTTGGTTTGTTTGGACAGTGGCAGGAGGACGCAGGAACATGCATAAGGTGTAGAAAAAAATTATCGGTTTTGTGGCTGCAGCCACAATACCGATAACTTCAAATAACGATATGTAACCGAAGTCAACATTGTAACTTTAGCGAAGCATAGGCTGAGAACTCCCTGATAATGGTTTGTGTAAACCGAAACATGTTGGAGCAACTATTATAATTTTAAATGATTTTAACTGTTTAACGATTTTATAATAATTTGTGTGCATTAGTTGGACAAATAAAGGACTTAAAACCAACCCACAGTTTGCGTAATAATATAATCGGCTGCATCTCTCCAAGATATTGATTCGCAGTAAGGAAATGTCTGATGACCGCGGTATTATGTCCTTCCGGCATTCTTCTGCGTCAACCCAGCTGACATTTCTCTGTGGCGGGTTGCATACAACGGCACAGGCAGGAAAACATGATCATTCCATCTGCTTACGCGGAAGAGGGATATAACTGGTACTGTTATTTATTTTAACAACGTCTGTTGATTTAATGGCAAGGCTACGGGCTGGACGATAAAATAGTCGGGGTTCGATACCCTGCATGGACAGGTTTTCTCTGGGGCACACAGTCACCTATGACATGGGTACTGGTGGCTCCTGGTGGACCTGACCGTTTAACTCAATATACTGCCAATATTAAGAAAGCTTGGAGCTGTACCTCATTCGCCTTCATGGCTAGGTGGTTAATTACGCACACAAAGAACTCTTCACAAATGTCAGTTTGTGCGTCTGTGTATCATAGAATAACATGTATGAGATTTAAGATTACTGTGTCCTAGGATGTGAGGCCATGTTGGTTGGTAGGTAGGTAAGCACTAACTTTTCTGAGGAACCTGTTGTCTTCATCCTGTATCCTGGACATGAAGGCAGCAAGTTCCTCTGCAGAGTCGGTACTCATCTACCAAACAACACAGCATCACAGCTAATCCTCAGCTTCCTACGTAAACACTACCGACGCACATTACCCGCAAGATTTTGAATGAACTCGTTACCTGAGGACGTGAGGCGATAAAGCACCATTTGTATGCGGCATACCGCGTCGCTTTGTATGCACAGAGCCTCAGTAATTGTCCGCCAGGTGGGGCGCCTGCATGGCAGGCACGTACTGCGGTCGTGTGGTTGCTGTCGGGCAGTAGACATTTGTACAACATCACTAAATCCCTATGCGCACCTGTGATAATCGGATGTCAGCAGAATGAGAAAATGTTTCCCGTTGGACTGCTTTTTTTTGGGGTAAGGAAACGCTTGCTACCACTCAGTTCTTGTCTGATATTAAAAATTCAGATTAACTCTGTCTGAAATTACATTTCTTTCCAGGGCTTAGCTACATTTGAAAGAATAACTTTTCGTTTGAAAGTTTCCAGTTTTCGTCCCTCTTTCTTTCTGGTAGGAGAAATATTAATATGAAGATGAGTCAGCATTGGCTACTGACAACGATAACGCGAATTAATCCACTGAAGAAAGTGAACATACTTTTCAATCGAATGCTGCACGAGTTCCGATAGAGCCTTGCCTGTTGAAAGGTTCCCTGCTTTCGCCCATTTTTCCTTGTGTAAGAGCAACGAGTAGATGAAGATGAAGTCAGAGCACTGCTGGCGTGATACTGACAGAGCAAAACCGAAGTACTCGGGGGAAAAATCTGTCCCAGTTCCACCTGGCACTCCACAAATCTCATTCTGACTACGTGGAAGTAACCGCCCGAGCCTTGGCACTGCCTAATTAGCCTCTCGAATCTTCACGTCAGATATCCAGTTGTGTTATGTGATAATGTAAAGACTCAAATACCCCGTCGATATCACTACATTGTTGTGCTGACGATATTAAGTCTTTACATAACCCGCTGGAGCCCGAAGTTCGTGTTGAAGAAGTCAGTTTCTACCGCACAGTCAACACATTGCGTCTCTATTAAAAATACAAACTGGTTAAATTTGCATGCCAGTATAATGACTGTTGTGGGAATCGTAAGAAGCACGGACGTACACTCTTTGGGCACACTGCAGAGACTCTTAATGCTAAAGTACGTGGCACGTGCAGTAAGTGCCTTGCTTTAAGTGGCTGAAATATAGAAAACTGTGGATTTGAAAGTTCGCTCTTTCACATTAAGCAAAGGAGATAGACTGAGGGTGTGTGACAACAGAGTGAAAAAAAGGTAAAAGCAATCCCATTACAGGCCTAAGGACCCTGAGGATTTCAGGAGGTTGAGGCTCCCATATTTCAAGAAAATCGGCAAATATCCCTGGTCCTCATTTCTATTAGAGGCTGAGTCAACCCCAAGGCCATGGTGGGCCCGGAAAGATCTTGTCAATAAAAAATTCCAATAACACCATCGGGAATCGAACCCGCAACCTTCTGCCTTGTAGCGCAGTGCCTCAACCATCTGCGCCACCGCATGCCTCCGACAACAGGGTGATGGAGGGGTGTGAATGTTTTGTATGACCTACGAGCCGTCTCTTACCATATCACTGTACAAACTACATTAAACCATAACTTACCTGTGTGATAACTCAAACATTTCCCCTCACGAGACGGTTTATGCATTCACTTCCCCCAAGACGTAGTGTAATGAAATTCGCACGGTTGCTTAATGTCGGAACGTAATGCAAAACCTAAGGGCCTTACGTTGCAAGCCACTTAAAGCTGTTCTCATCTCCGAGGTTCGCACGTCCAGCATGTTAGGATGTCTTCTCTCTCAGAATTAACATGTCGAAGACAGATCAGTCAGTTAATGCCTGTCATGTTGCATCGGACAGCCGGATGATGGACGTGTCCGTTGCTGTTGTTCTGCAAACCCACTCGGTTCACCTGACAGCTGCATGCAGTCTGAAATCGAAATAGAAACTATGTAAGCCCTCTAACGTAAACAGAACCTATTGGACACCCTTAGTGCGTTTGTGACAGCATAAATATTTTGGTGAATTTTATGGTCCCAGAGAATTCTTTCTTGGGCGCTGTTCCGTGTGTGCTGTAGTGTAAATGCTGCACAGCTTGTTTGTGCTTTATTTAACGTGGCTGTAAGTAGCTTATTTTATATAACATCGAATGCTAGTGTGACTAATGAGTAATGATTTGTAAAGCATATGGAAGGAAGCGTTCTATCCTGCCATTTTCTTGGAGGGACTGAGGAAAGGCACTCAAGACCTGAGAGTAGCTTGCCTTCGTGCTGAGACTTGAACCCACAAACTTCCGAATATAAGCAGTAGTGCTCACCACTCGACTGACAATGGGAAATTGGCGCGTTTTTGTGTCCTGGTAGGTGCCCTGTTGAACGCCTTTTAGGGAGTAAATTGCAGGTAGCAGCAGATAGCGGGTTGATATTTCGGAATCGTTCAGCGCACTTTGAGTGCTTTTGGTACCGTTACACTGTGTCATCATCACAACCCTTGCCGGAGCACTTCATCTTATAGTTCGTACTATTATATAAAGAGAACTACTAATTTGAAATATTATACAGCGTACTCTTCATTATCCGGGGTAATTGTGGGGAGGGATTTGTACGGATAATTGAGGAACATGGGTAATCCAAAACATATACTTTGTGCAACCACGAACAGAAAATACAAGTTATTTATTGTATATTTATTATACACGCTTACTGTTTACTTAAATAGTCTTGTCTATTTTTGTTTGTGTTGGGGATATTGCGCTTGGCGCTAATTCACGTTATTTCCCGCCTGCCTCATCAGGCATTAGCAACTTATGATCGCGCACGGATAATCCGCAAACAGAATAATCCGCTCACGGATAATCGTGAGTAAGCTGTATGTAGAAATTTCGTTAACGCTCCCGTTGTACAAAAACTGTTACATATTTATGAGTTTCCCAAACATATTGCATTCAAAGTTCTGTAGACGGCGCTTTATTACACACGTCGTATATATAAATCTTTTCCATGTCTATTTACACCCACAGCCTTGAACGCTTGCAGTAAAGTGCTTCGGGACATATTTGGAAGAAAGTGCGCGCTTTATTCGTTGGGGGGTGGGGGTGGGGTAGGGTGGGATGGGAATACACGTGACCTTAACCGTTCAAAGCCCAAGGGTAACTACGTATATCGCCTGCTTTGAAATTAAGAAAGCCTGCATTTGTATGGTTCTCACAGCACACAGCCTTTAGTTTCCCAGGCAGCATTAACCGGTTCTTTATCATTGAAACGTTACATATATATAACATACAAAATTTGCATCAGTCAAAACACAACTACATTTAGACAAAACAGTTTATGTGTCTAAAAGAGCGACCTTTTCTAGGTGAAACACGTCGCTGTTTTTGCAACATAAACTCTGTTGTTTAAAAAAATATTGAGTTTGAGTGATTTTTTTGTGGTATACTATCGTAATATAAAGAGATGTCACATACAAAGGTTGATACCGTATGTTTATTTTCAGGTAAAGCAAAAGTAGAGTTTTTGGCTGCCCACACCATGAAGGCATATAGGGGAGCGGAGGTATGGCTCCACTTATTCTTAATCTCGGCACTAGAGATGGAGACGACTGGTTACCTTCACGCTCAGGGCGCTTTACCCTGGTACCCGTTGAGTAGGAAGCTGGGTGGACCCCAGAGCCGGGCTGATGGTTTCGGAGAAAAGAAAAGCCGCTTACCCCTGCGGGGACTCGAACACCATAGTGTCAGCCCGGAGCATTAACCGGTAGCGTAGTCTATAGACCGAATACGCTACTCCGGCTCCTTATTTTGCGGTAGGATGTGGATTTATATATGTTACTTAGACGAACTTGAGGCTTTCTATACTGACGTCTGGTTTCCAAGTGGGATCGGAGCAATGGGTGAATAAAATTGGTTGTTCTAACAAAGGAAGAGCGACAAAGTATTTTTAGCGGTAGGTTGGTATTTACACGTACAGTACATCAACAAATCTGTATGTCGGTGATTCACGACACATGTCACAGGAAGGGGCACGCTGCCGAGAGCGAGGGAAGTGATTTTTGGAACGGTTCTGAACTGCGTTGGTGTTGCTGTGAAGCCAAACCAGTGTTTTGTTTAGGGCCATGCCACAAGGTTGAAGAGGTCTGGGTGTGATGCTGACCATCCATCTCAATTTAGTCCATATTATTAAGGAATACAGGGGTTGTACCTCCACGGGATTGCCAAGGGTGAGGGGAGGTGTCAAGGTAATTAATATGAATATTACGGTCTTCTGGGATGTGACGCCGTGTAGTTTTGTAGATGAGTACATAGAGTGTCATATTCCAAAATACCATAAACTTCACTTCGTGATAAGCTCGGCTCTAATATTATTAATATTGTCGTGTTAAACCAGATATTAACATGTTTAAATCTATTCTCATGACGTTCAACCTCAAGCAGAAATCTGGTTACCCTACGCATTGTCATTCCTTTTCATGTAGGAAGTGTAACGCCCTGCTTATGCGGCAACTTCTCCTACTCGTGTGTTATGTGTGTAGCCAGCAAGTAAGGTAACAACAGTGTATATGTGATTGGATTAAAAAAGGATAAAGATCACTTACGTAAGTTTGTTTGTGTAAGTAACAAGAGTGAAAACGTATACTCCAATGCAACATATTTTTAAAACATAATCTGTGCTTTTTTACCTGCTCCGTAGGTCACTTTTTGTTAGATGTCCCCTCATGTAACACAACTGATTACCCGAAACGCTAGTTAAATTTGAGCAACGGTGTCTTCCGCAGTGTGACGACCTGTTTTCTGTTAAAAACGCACAGACGTTTCGGAAGAATGTATTGTCTGTATCTTCAGAGCTGAAGAGTGAATTTCTCCAGTAATTAAATATCAACTCGACTAAAAGGCGTCGCTTTCCGCAAAGACAATTTTGTACCGCCGAGAGAACATCTGATTTCGCATTCATTGCATTTTGTCGCCTACAGGCTTCAGATCTGAAGCGTCTATGTCGGTTACACGTACAAGCACGCTGCCACAAACCATGTGAACTACACAGCCACGAATTGTTTATGTCTGTATTTCTGCATATATTCACCGCATTGACAGATATTTAAAATGTAGGTTGCAAATGAGACGATTATGAAAAGTTCTGTCCTCTAGGATGTAATGCCGTGTAGTTTGGTACACTGTCAAAACAGGGCAGTGGCGTACCCAGGAATTTTTTTCGAGGGGTGGGGGGGTGTTCAATAAATTCAGTTGAGGACAGAGGACGGAGAGAACGGGGATCTGGGGGCGGTAGCCCCCTAGTCAGGGGTTCTGGAGGCAGCTGTAATTTGGTACAAGAAATTTCATTTCATATAGCAAATTTTCATAATTTTTGGTACTTTAAGACTATATATGATGACAACCAATTTATTTGTCATTGCTAATGTAAAACAATTGCGAACCTAGGTAGTTTTTAAATTTTACTGCCTTTTTCCGAACATCTTGGGGTGTTGGCTTCCTAAATTCAGCAGTTTTTAACAGTTTTCACAATCGGGTTGAGTTTGGCACGATTTTGGAGGGCCTTCAGAATTTCGGGAGGGTTGAACCCCCCACCCCCCCCCCCCCCCCCCCCCCGCTCCCCCCCAAAAAAGGGGGAGTATTTTTCTTTAAAAAATTTTTTTTTTTTTTTTTATTCTTTTGTTG
>Ga0123357_10006734_pt1 | contig 14091 bp, 9 predicted proteins | sample TergutEmb28metaG_FD_89873 | JGI IMG/M metagenome (GOLD analysis project Ga0123357, IMG submission 89873) | Embiratermes neotenicus P4 segment gut microbial communities from Petit-Saut dam, French Guiana - Emb289 P4 | ecosystem: Host-associated > Arthropoda: Insects > Digestive system > Gut ... | reverse complement strand
GAACGATGGATGCGGGAATAAATAACGTTATTTATATGGAACTTTATTCGGGACCAAAAATGGCGAATGGTAGATGCGGGAAAACGATCGATACGGGAACGATAGATCGAGGTTCCACTGTACCATATTTGCTCACATGTAGCTTACAGATTGTCAGTCCACAAATAGTATTTGAAAATTCTTTCCACTGCAAACAGGCCTTCGTATCTTTAAAATGTTGTACATTTGTTAGAAGTTCTCTTTTCACCACGTTAAAACCATGAGTGGATGATTTGTTTGTGGTATCAGTGATGCAGTTTGGACAAAGTGAGATGTTTGATTCAGAGATTTTTTCTATCAAGAATACTGTTTAGTATATAGTTGAGTTTGTTTTATTGACCTTGATTGTATGACCTTTTAAATTTTATTTGCTCACGCACAGCCAGGGAGTGTTTCTATTTAAGTGGCTAGTTGTGCAGCTGGTCATATTATAAATTGTATTTTATATAGTTTTAGTTGGAGGTTTAAATGAAATGTCAGTATATAATCTGAAGCTTCCACGATGACTGAATGCATTAAAACTCACCTGGGCTGCAGTTTGTTAAGATTTAATCAGTTTTCTCACAAATTATGACATGTGTTATGATTTTGCACACCTTTTATTGTAATCCTTTATTTGTAATTTGTTTGTGTGTTTATATTACATTTTTTCAAAATGTTCATTGGCTAAATGTGCTACATTATTTAGAAGAGACTGTGTATTTTTGTGCCATCAATGGTGCATCATACAGTTGGTTTCTTTGTGCTAATTCAGAGCATTCTGTTGAAAGCTGTGAGTGACTCTTGGTGGGTAAGAGGCTGCTTTGAACTACTTGTGAACAAATGCCTCCTTTGGTACCTGTTTTCAGAATTCCAGACACCATTAACAATGCATTGGCAACCCTCACTGGCAAGGAAATCTTGAAGTGGTTGGTGCAAAAAGGGGCTAAAATCATATTCTCCCATTGTGATATAGTACTAGAATTGCTGTTTACTGTGTTTTTTTTTCCCCCTGTTATATTACAGCTACAGTTGTACCTCGAAGAGAAAACATTAACGTCACTAATGTTTCACAACTAGAGAAAGATGCCATCTTAGTCTGCTATGACAGTAAGTTTAAAAATGTGTAATTGATACTTCATAATTTGATTCTTTTTCTAATTATTTTTAAACTATGTGACATACAACCAGATAATTGCTTCTTAAAAGACAGATGTCTAGCAGTGATGGGTGATTTGTAAGTACACATAAATTAATGCTGCTAATTTGAGCCTGATACATTGAATGTATATACAGTTACATATAAAGGTACAAATTAATATAATCTGTGTTCAAGAAAAGCTAACAAACTGGATCTACTAAATATGCTTTTATGGAGGCTTCACCCCATGAACATACTCTGTAATCACACAAATTAAAAAAAACAGTGGTAATCATTGATTGTACACATTCATGTTTTATGTTAAGTGACTTGTTTCATATCCAGCAGCCACTTTGGTTGTATGGTGGATTAATGAAACTTATGTGTGTGTATGTATGTTCACAGTTGTTATTTTTTTAATTTATGTGATTGAACAAGAAATACATTAATGTAATGAGAGTACAAAGTGTATGCATCATGTCAGAAAATGTTGCAGAGAGTTTTGATAATGGTCAAACAGATGTGAATGCAGCGTCAGTGGAGGAGATAAGTATTACATTGATCATTTTAGAAGTTTTGTGTATGGTGGCAGCCCCATACAGTGCTTCATGTTACAGAACTCAAACTGTATATGTGGTGCTAGTGGCACTATTGCTGCTGTCACAATGGTGCAGTGTCTTTGTGATGTCAGTTACTGTTTATCTATATATTGGGAAAGACTACAAGGAAGTTTCTCGCAGATGGACATGAGAACGTTAATAAAATTTCATGTTTCATTGGGTAAGGTGCTCTAGAACGTTACAAGTCACTGAAGGAAGGTTTAGGGACACGTGCTCCATCATACGAAACTGTGTGCCAGTGGGTGAATGCATTTAAGAATGGCTGGGAAGAGTCAGACGAATGCCGCATGGAACAAGTGAAATCTCTCCTTGAATGTACAGGCAGTATTTCATGCATGGCAATTGCTACAGAAGTTGGAATCTCTCCATTAAGTGTTTACCATATCCTCACCAACAACTGAGTGAAACAAAGTTTGTGCAATGTGGATTCCACATGTGCTCAGTGATGACCAAAGAACCATGTGTGTTTTTCTTTCCACCATCCATCTGCAGCATTGGAGAAATGAAGACAGTGAATTCCTATATTGCATTTTAACGGTTGATGAGTCATGGATTTATTCGTTTGACCCTCAACTGAAATGACAAAATGTTGAATAGCATACCCAAACCTCACCAAGGAGAAAATTGCATGGCATATTAAGGTTGCTCTGAAAGTCATGCTTGTCATGTTCTTCAGCTGAAATGGACTTGTGCTTGACCATCCTGTGCCAATCGGTATGATGGTCAATGGCCAATATTACTTTGCACTCTAACAGGATACGATGAGGCCAGATCTTAACCATAAACAACCAGAACTGCTTGAGCATTGTATCATTTTGCTCCAGGACAATGCAACACCTCATCGTCATCATGGTGTGCAAAATCTGATGCAACGTTGGGGCTGGGAGATGTTGGCACATTCTCCCTACTGTCCAGAATCTTGCCCCATGTGATTACTGCTTATTTTAATGTGTAAGGAACATCTTCGGGATAAGTGATTTGAATCGGAAGATGATATCAACACTGCTGTCATGGCCTCTTTATGTCATCAAGCAAGGATGAATACAGAGCTGCAATTGATTGTTTACCACGTAGATGGGAAAAGTTTGTGGAGTGCTGGTGATTACATTTAGTAGAGAACATATCCTATGTGTCATCATTCAGGAATATCAGTATTTTGGTTATGTGACACTATATTACACATCTCTTAAGAAATTCTTCAAGAAATTTTAAACCTGCAGCAGAAAGTAGATTTTCTTGTAAAACTTCTGTTTCTTGTAAGTTTTGTTTCCTTTATACAACAACAAAATATAGAAAACTGTGTTTTTTTTTTTCACTCTCTTGAAAAAGGAATAATGAAATTTAAGCCTAATTTATTTGGACACTGTAATATGTATATTTCAGATTCTTGTTTCTTTTTTCCAGATATGGTTAAAATTGTGACACTTCAGGGTAGACCAAAGTCTAACAGAAAACAGTTACCACATCTAAACTTTGATTTTACAGTGGAATCAATAGGTAAGTCTGGTCCGCCCCTCCCACCTCATACAAGAAACAAACACTAAAAATTTTTCAAGTTGCAGTCATTCACAGTCGACGTAGCAGCAGGATTTTCTTTGGCCAGGATGTAAATGATTTTAAGGTGAAGTAATTTAATGTCAATACCTACACATGTGACCCTAAATGTAATACAGATTGTGTTAAATATTCACATCAGAAATTTTGAACAAACATTTCAGGACTCATATGCCTTGAAATTCACCAGAATATGATGCCTTTGAAATTCTAAGCTTGAGTATACACACTGTGTGGTGATCATAGTCCATCTATGTGCCTGTACAATCTCTCTTACAGGTGACATCATTTAGACTGTAGGACCAAATTCTGTAAAACACATTGTTGTAGACTGGCACTGTACTTTTGTCAGGTCATGTTGATGTGTATGTAGTTCATTTAATTTTACGGTCCTAAATGAAATAATTGTGTTCATGGTGGTGTATGATTTTCAGTTCATACACATGTTCTTATTGAACTGGATACATTACACTCCCCTTATATGATGTTATTACATACAAGTTAATTTACTTCAGTTGCAAGGATGTTGTATTAAAGGCCCTAAATGAATGTTTCGGCACCTTTCATTTCTTTTGACAGGTTCTGATTAAATTTTGATAAGATCTTTTCACTGAACTTACAGTGTGTTTTTCCAGTGCTTTGAATATGTTGCTTAGTTAACATGAAAGATATCATAAGCTTCTAGATTTGGAAAATTTTGGATAAAGCTGTTTATAGAAATTGTCTTTTTTGATACAACTGCTGCTGCTATTTACAGCTTTCTAGTTTGCTAATTCCTTCTATGCATGGTTTTAATTCCTGCTCCAATTGCTTTATTCTGTCTTCCCTTTGCCCTGCATGACATACAGTCACATGACATTCCATTACCTGCTGTAGTGGAACTGCATCTGGCACAGTAGATGTTGTAGCCACCACTGATACAAGTAATCATTTGTGGGCCACTTGTGGCATTCCACATGCTGTGCTGAAAGGCATCTAATCATTATAATTTTTAAACATAAGAAGCAAACATCTTACTCTCAGGCAGTTTGTAGTACCTGTTTCACATTACACACCACTAGCTGCTCACAGTTTCACAACATGATATTATGCAGAAAACTGTAAAATATCCTGTGTAAATACAGAATAATGTAATTAAAAATACACAACACACAAAGTAAACTGTGCTGCTTCAGTTGAGTTACAAAATTTAAACTGGCCTGTATTAGTGTTCATTGACCTTAAAGCTGAGTTGAATATTAAACTTGTGTTTTCCTGGAACAAATTATCAGTATAACATGAGAGCCTGTTTGGTCTGTATTTGTCACAATTTCAACAAACCAGGTAGTGATGCATATTGAGGGCACACTGTAATGTAAATATTATCGACTGTTTCTGGCCATTCCAAGACATCCCTTTCACGGGTTAGTTTAGAAATCCTGAGTTTGTTCCTTTCCCTAAAAAGTTGTTTTTCTTAAAAATGGCTTTGGAAAGCAAGGAATGAGATGAACACCAGGCATCTAATTGTGAATATGTTGGTATTGTGGAATTTGAGTGTTGAGGTTTTTTTAATGAAATGGTGCTTTCAGTTTTTGCTGTGCTGCTTTAGAAATGAAAAATGTATGGTACATGTTTCCATCTCTGAATACTTCATAGCTGGGAAAAATAGTGTATTGTTTGTTATAACAGGTTTGTTTTTGGTATGTGTTTATTAGGCGTGTTCACATAAGTCTTGAAAAGTGCCTATTATCATTGTTATGTCTGTCCATCTGGTCTGCTGTCCACACACATATCAACTTGGCTTCCAATGGATGGATTTTTGTGAAACATCATATTGGAGATATTTATGTAAATCTATTAACAGAATTGAAATTTGGTCACAGTGGACCGTAAGCATCGGGCATTTTATGTGATTTAAGCATGTTTTATTGCTGATGACATAAAATTTCCATAAAACTGCTTGCTCTCATCAAGTGAAATGGTATAAGGCTATTAGGATAGACACAGAGGTACAAGCGTTACTTAGGCATGCCACAGTGTTGCATTTTGTGTACACCACCTATTTTGTTTTATAGAATTGTAGTATTTCATCATGCCCATTTAAAGGTGGTGAGAGTACAGATTCAAAGGAAGTAACTGGATGTATAAATCTCATGTTTTCAGTCTGCCTGCCAGATAGTGTATTGGCATTTCACAAGCATGGCGTGCAGGGTCGGAGTTTCAAGAATGGGGAAGTAACACAAGAAATCGTGGATCAGAGCAGAGTGTATAGGTTGCTTGGTTCAGACAAGTAAGATGAAAGTGCATTTTATTAATTTTTTACTGTATTATAATGTTACACAAGATGCCATAACAGTAGACAGGAACAGCTGAATATAGTAAGTGTTTAAATTGTACTGTTTGTTAAATGTTAAAATGACCAGGTTGCATAGAGTCGGATGGGAGGACATTTAGCACTTATGGAAGAGACCAGCAATATAAACAGAACTTTGCTCAGAAGACTGGAATGGAAGAGGCCTAGAGATAGGAGGATAACTGGATTGTAAATAAAAAAGTTGTGGGTTGTTGATCAGACATGATAGGGCTTAATGGGGTACTCTGCAGTGTGCCACAGATGGGATCTGCAGAGATCAGCATGAGGCTCACTACACCAGTGAGCACCAAAATTTAAAGAGCAGTTTAATGTCTCTTAGGACAGTAAAGGTTATTACACTCTTGTTGTGCATAATGTGTAATGGAGCAGGCATTATTTTGGTATCTGTCAGACACACAATGTGTTGGTGAAGTCATGACAAAAATATATATACAGGTGTAAAATTTGAAATTTGAAATGAGTCTCACAAGAGTTGAACATGTTTGGCAAATTAAAGTTTCAAACAGGTAAGCTATTTTGAAGAATGAAGAAGGAATTAAAGAAATGGTGAAATGTAAATTAATATCTCATGAGAATTAAACCAGAAGAAGTAAAGATGTCACAAAATTTTGTGGAATATGCCATACTGTGATGTTGATAGCTTTACAACTCAGTTAGTAAAATGAAGAAGGAAGGTTGTAATGCTGTGGCTGGAAGCTCATATCCAAATAAAATAAGCTAAATTTCTCACCAAAAACATTCCAGAAAGAAAGATGAAATATCTGACAACATCTATGAGAGAGAGAGAGAGAAACAGTAACAACAAAGCCACTGGATAGAAGTGTAAGAGTGTATATGAATTTAAGAAGCTGATGTTGCTACACAGTTGCAGGGTTATGCAGTGTACCATTAAATTTTATGTTGTATGAATGGCATGGTGTATTGTTTTTGTGTTTCATGTTTGTAGAGTTGTGGTTCTGGAAAGCCACCTATGCCAAGAAGTAACAAGAGGTGGCACATTGAATGAAGAGGGTGCAGATCTTTATATTCTGGCTGGGCATGAAGCAAGTTATTGAATATGCTGTCACAGGCTGCAGTGATGTTGCCAGGCAGTTCACAGATTTTCAGTTGTATCTTCCAGGCTGTGTGTGTGAAGTGCATTGCAAACAGGCTTGTTTGGAACACCTGCCCTTGAACAAGTAATATAGTAACTGGTATGTGCAACACACTCAAGGTCGGATTAACTTGAAACTGGAACAGACCATTAGAATATCATCCTAATTCCTGGCAGAGCTACATAACACTTTGAGACATATTTCCATTTTAACGCGTTAGACAATGTTGCATCTATGTGAAAGGGTCTTATTTATTATTTGCTTTATTTTTTGTATGGGGATTCCCAAGACTGGTATTAGAACATGTGTTTAGATTCTGTTTGTATGTCTGTGTGTATGGTTTTTATATTTGTGGCACAACAGTATTATTTATAACTATGCCAGCAGTGCAGTATAGTGATACAGTGAACTCCGTTGATAGTTCCTGTTATTTCATTTTTAATAAGAAAATAAACATTTTAAAATTATTATTTTTGTTACTCTTCAAGGTTGTCTGAATATTGTATGCTCCTGTAATCGTTTTGCGTGCAGTCTGCTCAAAAAAGTTAGCATGTTAGAGGACTTGCATAATGAATCCTTATAGTATACAGTAATGTTATATAGCAAGATGATAATCACATTTGCTGAGTTTATAAATTTGTTTGTTCTTTGTTTTGGAGGTTGCTCCTACATATTATCACCATTCCCTTTTATGTTATGGGTTTTTTGAATATATTAAAGCCTATGCTAAGAATTTTTTGGCAGTCATAATAGTTAATTCTAAATTTTGTCTGTTAGTACCATCACTCTTTTATGGTGAAACTGGGGCAGTAGGTTTCTGTAGTTTTGAATTTTGAGGTTTTCTGGTTTGTTATGAGGTGTTAACTGGTTACCAGAGTGTTAGAGAATTGTATTTGTGCCTTTATCTTGAGAAGGAGAAAAACTCGTCTTGGACTGCTTGGCCCTGAAGATGAAGGCACTACAGTTCTTTGAAACACCAGTAATTATTTGTAAGCCAGCATAGCGTAACAACCCTGAAGACTTGAATCTGCAACAGCATGATTGTGAAAATCTCAAATGTCGCATACAAAGTTTTTCATATATAGAATTATTTTTCAAGAAACTTCTGACCATAATCGATGGGAAATGTTGATTTTTAAATCCGGTGACTTATTCCTGGTTTCGGGTTGATAAAGGAGAATGGCGACAGTGCGTAGAGACCTTCCTTTTTCAAATAGAGCTGGTTTTTAAACTCATCAGTTTTTCCTGTTTGTTTACAGGTAAAGAAAGGAATTTGTTACAATAATGGGTATTTGATAACATGCATCTTACTATGTAAATTTTGAAGGATGATAATTTGGAACAAACATGTAGCTATTGTACGAGCATTCCAGCAATTCTGTAGTGGTCATATTTATTAACTATATGCAAACATACTTCTGCATTTTTGTTGCATTAAATTCGACCTTGATTAGCTAGTTGACTTTGGTTTCATGGAATTTACCTCACTGCTGTTGTCCCCTGCAGTTAATCTGACCTTGAAAATACTTTATACAAAGTTATGAATAAGAAAGCTTTATATTTTGCCAAAAAATATAGATGTTACATATGTATATATATATGTATGTATATGTAAATAAAATTGTAAATGATTACATCCGCAGTTTATACTGTGTGCTTCTAATGTGACAGCCGATTTAGGTTGTTACTGCTGAAGAGTGGAGCCAGGATAGCTCAGTCAGTATAGTGATGAGACTGTGCACTGGTGGAGAAGAAGGAATTGTTTTTTTATTCCTGGCAGGAGAAAGAGAGTTCTGTCTTCTCCAGAGGGTGCAGACCAGCTCTAGGGCCCACACAGCCTCCTTTTAAGTAGGTAATGGAGGCTTTTTCCCTTGGGATGAAGCAGCCAGGTCATGAAGCTGAGCACTCCATCTAGTGTCAAAATTAAGAATGTGTGGAGCTGTACCTCCATTCCCTCATATGCCTTTATGACATGTGCAGGGACAATTTTGCCTTTGCTTGACTGATGAAGTGTTTTAAAGACTCCACATCATTTTTGTTTCATAACATTAAAAGCAGGTGTAATTGTTTAAATTGGGAAAAAATCAAAAGATAATTTCATTGCTATTCTGTAGGTATTGAAAATATATTAATTTTATATGCATCCTCCACATTTCTGTACTTACCTCTGGAAGAGATCGTGAACAAGGAAGAATAAATTGATTGTAATATAGTGGTACTATTTAAAGCTCAGGCACTTGGGGGAATTCGGTTCACTTTCTACCATCCCAGTATTATGTTACAAGTGATTGAGTATTCCCAGAGTTGAAAACTGTGCAATCTGGAGGATGATCTTGGTTCATTATGGAGTTACCTTCTTTGCATAAGACACACATTTGGGATGAGTAAATTGACAGTCTGTATAAGTGTGCCACTAAACAGTCATGGCTGCTGAGTAATCGAAAACTTGCCACGGCACCTCCTCTTGGAAAATCAGGAATTACATTTCTGTTCTCAACCATACTGTTCCCAAATTTAAGGTAGCTTTCGGTGACATGTCTTGAAAGGTCAGCTTGGATATTTATTTTATTCTTAATTTGGCCAAATGAAATGACGGATTAGACAACCCAGGTGTTTGGCTGATTGGTGTACTGTTCTTCGCCAAGTTTCCACAACCCTGCACTGAAACAGGCACACTGGAATTTTATATCTTTCTGAAGGCCTTTCAACTATTTAGTACATAAATTAATTTCCGTAACCCTCCTGCTGAACTTGATTGATTGATTAATTTGAAGATCAAAATTAAATTCATGAACATATAGAATAATCTTGTACACTTGGCTGTAAACATTTTAGGAAATGCAGCACATCAGCACTGCTCACTGCCGATTTCTTGAAGTGTCTTTTGATTGAGAAAGAGATAAATTCCAAATTTGTGACTGCATATTAAATTTGTAACTCATTATAATGTGTTGACTTTCTAAATATAAAATGTACACTTGTAGGTATAGCATGTATAGGGTGTTTATTTTTTCTTGCTTGACTGATAAGCGTCTTTCTGACACTTTGTTAGCAATATGTCATGTGCTGAGTCTTGGGAGGTGTAACAGTCGATGAAGGAAGCTAGAAAAAGATTCGCTGCCATAATAACCTTTAGAAAGAGTAATAAAAACTCAATGGTACTACAGCAGATGCTGAAAATATTTCCATCCTGACCAAATGCACTCAGTACAACTGTGGAAGATGTTTTTTACCATCTGGAGTTCTTCCGCACAAATTGTTGAAATCTCACGGCGGATATTGTTTCTTAGTTCTTCCAGAGTATCGGGATTTGTTTTATGCAATTTATCATTTAAACTTAACCACAAATAATAGTCACAAGGGAATGTACAGGCCAAATGTGCCTAATTACATGGCCAAGTAAGTTCTGTCTGGAGTGGAGTGGAACTTTCAACTGTTGGTTATAACAGACATGCCCTATGAATCATCCGGTTTGTTGCTGGTAAATGCATTTCTGCCCATCAGTGATGTAATGTCTCGACTCAGATACATTGTTGAACAGTGTCTTTATTTCGAACATGCCGCATTTCAAATATGAATTTGCTGGAAAATGTTGCAGAAAATTTCTCAGTTCAGGAGACGAGTGTTTTGAAAATGTCTGAATAAAGAGCCACAGATATGTTACAACTGCAGCTGTGTAAGACATCGGTAGTTCATGCTTTGGAAAAACATTCTATGGTTGCAAGAATACATTTTTATAATTGGTTTCTTCAGTGTGTATATGATACACAGTTTGTGTTTTTCTGTGATGAGACCTGGTTTTCCTGATGTGGAGCAGTAAATTCTCAGAACAACTGGTATTGGAGGGTAGAAAGTCCAGGACTTGTTCATGAACTCCCTCTTCATGACAAAAAAAAAATTGGTGTTACTTTTGCAATGAGTGCATGCGAAGAGATTTCAACAATTTCCAGAGAAGAACTCTAGATAGTAAACGAGCATCTTCCGTACTGAATGCATTCAGTCAAGAGGGCAACGTTCTAAGTTTCCGTTATTGCACTGGTAAGTTTTTATTGGACTTTCTAATGATTATTATAACAGGGAATCTTTTTCTTGCTTCCTTTACCGACTTTAAACCTCCTGAGATTCAGCATATGATGTAATGCTAATGGAGCATCAAGTGGGCGCTTGGTGGTCAAGTATGGAAAAAGACATCCTTTATATGCAGGGATGCCTTCCCTATTTAACTGTCAGTATTCAGACTTGCATATGACCTGCTGCTTACCTGATTCATGCTGTACTGTAATACAACAGTCTGTATTGATGAGATATATTTTGCTCATATGAAAGGAGGCGGAACTAGTGAGAATTATTTATTCACATTATGTGCCTTTTCATTTGGAACAACAGAAACACATCATTCCTCTCTCAGTAGAATCAAATATAAAATTATACGGACTTCATTCAGTTCAAAACTTTTCAAATTACTGTACCAGTACAGTAAGACAAGAATGTATTACCAGTTTTAGTAGCTTCAATATTTATCTAAGTCATACAGTAATCGAATTTTTTGGATTGACACCAGTTAGCACAACCTTGTAAGGCAGCACAGAAATTATTAATGCTAAATTTTAGTGCCAGATGCACTGGGTTCTCCCAAATTTTGACTTCAATAATTTTTATGCCTACTTCTCAGTGTAAGGCACTGGCCACAGCTCTGAAGTTGTGGGTGGTGTACAGAGATGATAAAACTGCAGATATTTATTGTCAACATAATAAAACACATTTTACTATTTAGATATTAGCCATCCATGTACGTTATGGTGTGGTATGTACATTAATTCAGCCTCTATAAAGCAATTCATTCTTAGTGTATTTTGAGGCAGTCTTTGTGTGTATTATTCCTTAAAGAACTGGGATACACCATAGTGTATATACTGTATATTTAAAACTTGATATTAAATAGAAAAATGGTTGTAATTTTGATCAGGTACAGACCAGCTGAGTTTGCATACTTTGTGTGAAGTCTGTTGGTCTTATATTTTTGCAGTTGTATTATTTTTTCTCCAAGAGGCTCAGTTTCATATTGTTGTCTTTAATGTATGGTATATAATAAATACTGTGATTATTATTTTACAATATTTATATTTCATTAAGTTGATTTGTATTTATGACAGTTACATTAAATTACCTTTCTTTATTTATCCTAAGACTAGCATTTCTGTGTCAATAGTTACCCAAGATTCTCCTGAGTTATATCATTCACAAAAAAGTATAAACTGCCAAGTAAGAGTAATACACTTCATTCATACATTAGCTGGGTGGTAAATGCATTACACCTCGTACACTGCAAAACTATGTTTACCATTATGTTGGAAGAAATGCGTGTCTCTTTGTTAATACATACAGCAGTTCCTGTTACTGATTATTATGGGTACATGGTTAAAGCACATGTGTGTGAGTATATGCAGGGGTTGAAGTCTGAAATCCTGGTTAGGGCATGGGCGTTTTCCTTCCACCCCAATCACCATAAGACACACGGCAACTAACTCATTCTAATGTAGTCTGGCTTCGTATACAGACGTCAAAAATTTCTTCCCTATGCTAAGAGCCTCTGTCCAGATTGAGTGAAACCAAGAAATCCAGCAAAAGTCATCATAGAAGTACTTAGTCAAAATGAAATTGTCAAATGACCTGCATCCTTACCCATTCTTTAAAAGGTGCTGTAATTCATTGGTTTTATGGTGTAGATGTCTTCTTTAACAGAGTTACTACTTGCGGTCAATCCTTAAAGGATGAACAGGGCATCCTCCACTTAAAGGTACATCATTTTCATCCACAAGGGGAAACATCTTGCAGCAGGCATTTAAACTGAACATTTCTCTGGCCACAGCAGAAATGTGATCTTTAAGAGGCCAAATGCTAAGGGTTAAGTGATGACAGTGGTGAAATCAGAAATGTTTGAAAGAAATCGTGTTCATACTCTGATAATTATGAGAAGATGTTGACACAGGTAACACATGCCACTGGTCAACATGATGTAATTGCATTATGAAATATGTGAACTGCTATCAAGAAAATATCTGCTCCAATATATATGACAATAATTTTGATGTATAAATATAAGTGGTTTTAGTGTGGATAGGTTCTCTGTTATTGCTTTAAGGAGAAATATGGTCTGGAACAGGCCTGTGAAGTCTGTGTTCTGGCCCATCACACACTTTACTCTGGAATAGTAGGTAATGAACAAATCAGAACTCTCCAGACTTCACGTCATGTTAAAGTTCTGTCATTCAGTTTGTGCTGTTTTTTCATAAAATATAGCTAACTTTTGTGTGCTGTGGCCCATCACCATAAAAAAAGAACTAATAACACATGTGAATTAGAACAGTTGCCATAATTTTAGATGTAAATTTGCATACCTTGTGTGACAGTATTGCATATGCAATCTGTAGAACTGTTACCAAGCAAACAGTGCTGCCACCTCAGGAATGAGTAACCTCCTTGCTGAGGTCTGTTGGCTGATGTGCTAGTAGTCAAATGCATTTTAAGGCAAGCAGCAAAGGTGGATTTTTTTTTCTGATTGAATTCTATTTCACTATTGTAGTATGTTGAACACAATCATAAGAGAAGAGTTGGTTCTGTGTGTCAGGTGTGCAAAGAACAGGAAGTGTGGATTATTTTGTTACTGAATCTAATGATAAAGCATTCATTTCAATTCAATTCTATATGCAATCCAACCAGCCATACGCATGACTCTGGACATGTCAAGTGTAACATAGCTGTATATTTAACCTAATACTATTAATAATATCAGTATTTTATAATATCAGCACAAATAAAACAAAATGCAATATAATAATATAAAATACTAGAGCAAAATGTAATATAGTAATATAGCTAATTATAACTGTCTTTCTCCTGCATGTTGTCTAATCGGTAAGATAAAAATTCATCTATTGAATAACATGCATGATTCATCAGAAGAATTTTAATGTTCTTTTAAAAGGTTTATACTCATTCCACTTTTTTATATTGAGACACCTTATTACATAACCAAATTCCCACGTTAATCAAATTTTTTTTGTATTATATGGCAAAACATGTCAGTCTATTTTTTTCCCCTTGTATTATAATCGTGCACATATGCGTTCTGTTCCATTAAGAACTTATACTTCTTTATAAAACATACCACTTTTAGTATATATATATATATATATATATATATATATATATATATATATAAAAAAAACTCTGTATGTATTTTTTATATTTTATATATCTCTCTAAAAGATGTAACAATATATATGATGCTCTTCTGTCTCTTATATATAT
>Ga0123357_10006733_pt1 | contig 14092 bp, 13 predicted proteins | sample TergutEmb28metaG_FD_89873 | JGI IMG/M metagenome (GOLD analysis project Ga0123357, IMG submission 89873) | Embiratermes neotenicus P4 segment gut microbial communities from Petit-Saut dam, French Guiana - Emb289 P4 | ecosystem: Host-associated > Arthropoda: Insects > Digestive system > Gut ... | reverse complement strand
TGTTTTGGGTTATATCGGTATATTTTAGCATAAGGAACACCCTCACGAAGTCTGGCACATTCCTCCTGGGACACCCTGTATATGTATGTATACATATTTATTAATTTTTTTTTCCTAATGAAAAGTTTGTGATTCGTATGCATTTTATATTATGTCTGTCTGTCCGTCTATGTACTTGTGTTACCGCTGCTCACATTGGATAGATTTTCACTAAATTTGATTTTGGAGACTTATAGTGCAATATGTTGGGAAACTCCCAGTTTGGTTACAATTGGACAAAATTATCAGGCATTTTATGTGAAGAACTAAGCACAGTTTGTTGTTGCCAGTGATATAAAATCACCATGAAAGTGCTGTCTTCAGGTGAAATGGTTTCAGGCTATTCGGATTGCCAAGGAGGCATAAACGTAAGAGGAACACAGCACAATGATACGTTACACATGCATTGCCTGTCTTGTTTAATTGCAGGATTGCTTGCCATTAAGTGGACAACATCCTAGCTGCGTAGTGACAAATAATCCTTCCAATTTTGCAGTACCTAGTCCTGCATTAAAAAAATGTATGTGTATCTGAATGATGCGATGAGAATTTGCAGGACTCCTCACACAAGGAACACTTCTGGATGTATGTTGTCTGTTGTCAGGGCACCACAACCGGACCTGTTCTGAGCCCTGTTAATTTCTCCTGATTAGTGGTTACCAGAAGTTCTTTTTACAGGTGCAAAATGACCACAGTGTGAGGCTGATCTCTTGCCTCCATGTATGTGTGAAGTTTGGAATATGTGGATTTTTCCTTCCATGTCTCCCTTTCCCGTATACTGTATCCCTCTACTGAGGTCATGGAAAGAAGTTCCTTTTATCTGCCTTCAGCTGTTATGCTTCCCCTCCCAGCATACTTCCCTTTGTCCCTTCCAGTTGTGTAATCAGTCCATTCACATGAATGTTAGTAGTGACAGCCATTGCTTGACAAGTGTTGTGAGTTGGTTGACATAGGCCAGGGGTGGTTGGAAGTGAATATGACAGAATGCAGAGAGTGGGAAGCCTGAAGTTATGTCATCACTACCATCCATGGAACTTCTTTCCATGACCTCAGTATGAGGAATTAATGTAGACCGTAGACTGTATTGTAGTGTGGCCAGTTCTTAATGCTAATCTTGTTGGCTGCTTTAGAGGCAAGACATGCAGACTCAGCAATAATGATAACTTTTCCAGGTTGAAGAGTTTAGTAACCGTGTAGCCCATTATTTTAAGTCCAAGGGTATAAAGCATGGAGACACAGTAGCATTGTTTATGGAATCCAAACCGGAGTATGTGTGTATATGGCTTGGCTTGTCAAAGATTGGCGCAGTCACGGCACTGATCAACTCCAATTTGCGACAGGCACCACTCATCCACAGCATCACAGTTTCCAATGCTTGTGCCATTATTTTTGGGTCTGAACTAGCCAGCGGTAAGTTTCCGGCATGTGTTGGCTTTCCATATTAGTAGTGCTGGACAGTGGCACGTCTAGGTTTTTTGATGTCTGGGGCAAGCATTCACACTGGCTACCCCAGACAGAAATTACAAACTTTAAAACTGTCACAACTGTTTATTAAATTCCCATTTATTTGTCTCAATGATTTAAATTTTGTTGAGTGTAGAAAATCAAATTTTTTCATTGCAGATATTCATTTTGCTGCCCATTGTGTCATGTCTTTGGACTCCGATGTTTAGTGCAGTCACACCACCCCCCACCTTAAGTACACCACTGGTGTTGAATCTTTTACTTTGAAAGATTGGCAACAGGCATTTATCAGGTTAAGGAATATTGTAGTTCCTGTTATCCAGCATAATGACACCTCATTGTTTCACACATATTGTGAGGAACTCCTGCCAATGCACCTTTGCTGTTTTGTGATGATCTCAAGCTTTTAGAAGGTGTATTCCAAATCACTGAAAATCTGTGCTGCTGTTCTGGAGAGCATTTACAAATAGGCCTAACTCTGTGTGGCACTGTATTTTACTGCATATTGCAGTCTTTTTCTCCTCTTCCTTCTCCCTCTCACTCTCTAGCCCTACAGTCCATTGTGGGCCTTGGCATCCAATAGTCTTCCTCCATTCCCTACGGTCTCTGACCATTGCCTGTCTGCTTTTGTTCCCATTATGTTTAAACCTTCATTTCCCTCATCCTTCCTTCTTTTCACTCTTCCTTCCATTGTAGCTAATGCAATTTGTTTTGACATTTGTTGGTTTTGCAGTCTTTCAGCATGACTATACTATCTTAGTCAGAGGGATTTTGGAAATTTTGCAGTATCTTTCTCTTGTAATATGTCCTGTTATCTGCTTGGTTGTTCTTATTTTCTAGCATTCTCCTCCATTTGCAGGTTCTTATATTTTCCTTACAATCTCTCATTCAAATATTCTGAGCACATTTGTTATTTCAGTCTGTACAACCTTGTTCTGTACCTTATTCGACTATGCATTTCAATATGTTCGTATCATCATTCGACATGGATATCAAGTTCACTTATTGCATTGTTCGTGCATACTATGTGAAATGCACTGATTTTAATTAAAGTAGTGAAATAAGGTAATAAAGAAGTTTGTTTAGACTGAAATATGTAATGAAATATGGTGATCAGAAGCATTATAACTTATAAGTATTTAGTTTTATATGGAACTCTGGTGTACTAGTGGATATGTAAACACTGCAGTGAAATTAGTGTTAAGTGAAGTTACGTTTACATTATGAATGATGGGGTTAGGGGTGTTATTTCACATGCCACTACTTCCAACAATTTTGTACTGACTTCTTTGGGTGTGTAGAACTTCAGATGGTACAGGATGATCTGAGTGAGCTGCCTCTATACCAGTATACATGTGATGGTCAGGAAAAGATGCTACACCCCAGTGCCGTTGATCTGTTGCCTGCACTTACTTCTGTTCGATCAGATCTACCACATGATGACTTGTCTCAGGTTTCGTGCTATGACAAGGTGCTCTACATCTATACGTCAGGAACTACGGGATTGCCAAAGGCTGCTGTGATTACACATATACGGTAGGTTCAGTGAAATGTCATGTAAGACTGCAACGTTCTGGGGTTACTTGTGTGTGGGGGGGAGTCACAGGCTTGTTAGCATCAGAGGCTATATGTATTAAATGTATTGTTCACTCTATAACAGACCTTGAAGGCCCAGAGATGAAGCAGAGGTGTAGCTCCAGTTGTTCTTTAATTTTGGTGCTAGCTGGGTGTGGGTGGTTAATGCCATATCCTGCCCACTTTATCCCTGGGAAAGAGACCTGGTAACCATTGCACGGAGGCTGGATGGCTGCTTCACCAGTCTGGTTGGGTGTGGGAAATCTCCCTCCAGTGGGATTCAATCCGCAGACTGTCCAGCCATTACCAAGTTGCTATACCAACTACACTATCCCGGCATAATTTGGTGGATATGTGTTGGAGGACCATGCTGCGTCCATCTTCACTGCTGAAAAATTTTTGGAAATGAAAACTATAGATCTTAATGGAGTGTGCGTTTTGTGTCATGTACCCATTGTTTTTGTTGGGGGTGGGGAAGGGGGTGTTGTAAACACAAGGTTTTGCTGTGCAGTACATACAGTGTTAGAGTAACCATACTGACCAATCAGCAACAGCATTGCCTGTACTACAGATTACAGTCTTCATGTCTCTCACACCATGTCATCTTGTAGATAGATACCAACACACTAGTAGGAATGTACAGTGTCTGTCTTCTGGCCTGAAGGGACTGGTACCAATTAGATGCTGATATCATTATGGGCACTGCTGGGCTGCAGCCCCTGCCCAATCCCCAAATCACAATTTAAAACAGATATTGTGCACATGATGATAGACTTTTTTTGTGATTAACCCTTCAGCTGATGTCACCCAATGACATTAGCCAATGACTAGTGCAATGGAATTTTGAAATATAAAATAAAGAACTTAAAATCTTAAACTAACTTAAAAAAGATTGAAACTTGTGATTGAAGTGTAGTGAGTGAGTCATTGAATATGTAATTTTATTTATATGTGTGTATATGAAGTTGCAAATAATATTATGTTACAGGTGTGTTTATGACATGATTTTTATAACATTGTTTTTAAAATTGAACCATATAACCTCATGGTCATCCCTCTGCCCAGTGACATATCCTGGATTTGCACCTGTGTCATTAGGTTACAGCAGATTGCAAGGAATGTGGCTGATCAGAACCACAGAAAAGGGAGAGGAGATTTCACAGTCTGGGCCAATACAAATCATGAAGCAGGAAGGTCAAACTGCCCTTCTCAGGTCCACAAGGAGTGCTGAAACCCTGAAGATGAAGGCAGTCTGTTCTTTGAAACACCATTATCAATCTGCATCAGCACAGTGTCAAAACTACAACAAAACCTGAACATTCCCTACTGAAAACCTGAAAACTTATAATCTTTGTAGTATATACAATTTAATAGTCTTGTCACTAGTAAATATTAAATAATGTCTTCTAAAATATGTCATATTGTTTGGTATATAGGAACCAGTTTTGTAGAGAGACTTGTTGCCTTCATCCTCAGGTTCTTAACATGCAGGCAGCAGGTTCCTTTTAAATGTCTGTACCTATCTACCAGACTACACGGTGTCACCCCAGAAGGTCATGGTTTTGTTGTCTGCAGGTACATGTTTATGGCTGTCGGGGTTCGTTGCATGCTGCGAATTAAGACTGACGACACATTTTACACACCGTTGCCCCTGTACCACACTGCTGGTGGTATGACTGGAGTGGGACAGGTCCTTCTGCATGGAGTTTCACTTGCTATTCGATCCAAGTTCTCGGCTTCCAACTTTTGGGCAGACTGCATTACATATGGTTGTACAGTGAGTGCCTTCACATTGTAGTACCTAGATATGTAACTGAGAGAAATAGGAAATGCATGTAGAATTTTGGTGAGAAAGGCTGTTGGAATATGGATATTGGGAAGACTGAATGTAGTGGTCAGGTGATGAATATTGCTGTATTGTATTTGGGAGAACCTGAAATTTGATTGTCAGCCTAGGGATTGGGTGTTCAAATTGAAGTTTTTGTGAGGCCAAGCCATCATGCATGTTGTTGGTCACTGGTCTCTCACAGTGAAGGCCTGGCTTCAGGTCCCAACCAGTGCATATGGGGTTTGTGGATAAGGTGGAACTGGGACAAGTTTTTCTCCAAGTACTTCAGTTTTCTCCTGTCATGACACCAATGCCCTGTGCTCATACATTCGTCTGTCACAGATGCTATATAATGTCGGCAATTGTCAGCATAGTTAAATAACATATGGAATAAATGTAGTTTGTCCTCAGTGTTTTCTGGCAAAACCTGAGAATGTACCATAAATTCTATCATGATGACATCCTTTCATATCATTTCTTAATTACTGTTCATATTCATTTGCCAAGAAATTTATTGTGCACTTAGAAAAAAGGATACAAAATTTTCCAGTGCCTTGACACTTTCTTCCCATTGAAATTACATGTGCAATGACTTGCCACTCATCATGTTATTTTATGTATATTGATTTAAAACTTTATTCTCATTGTCTAGATGTTTAATTTGGGAGTGGTAAAGAGCTAAAGCTAATGCCATCTTTTGACTACCTGACACATCTTGTGATGAAGTACCACAGGATTCTTTCAGAAAATTTACCTTCATGTTTTTAACATCGTAAACATACTTGAATTCACACGGTGGGTGCCCCACATAAATTCTTATCTGTGAAAGAGTTACTTTGAAAATCTGGTAATGGAGTATGCATTTAAGTTCATGTCCGGACCATAAGTAATGGCTTGTAAGTTGAGTATTTTTACCCAGATTATGTTCTCTTACCAGGTGGCACAGTATATTGGAGAAGTATGCCGTTACTTGCTGATGGTACCGGTGTGCCCTGAAGAGAAGCAACATAAAGTACGGCTCATGTATGGTAATGGGTTACGACCTCAGATTTGGGAGGCATTTGTTACCAGGTTTGGAATACAACAAATTGGAGAGTTCTATGGTGCAACAGAAGGGAACTCAAATATTGGTCAGTCTAATGTTTTATTTTATTTTTTTTTAATTTATTTATTACCATGGCAATGCTCATTAAGAAGTGAAGTGAGGACTGTCTTTTTCTTGGTTGTGGTGCTGTGTAGTGTGGTAGAAGTTTACCAACATTTCAGAGGGACATATGTTGTCTCCATCCACAGTGTCCTCTGTGCCACAGAAGATGATAATCTTCACACTCACCACAATGAGAACCTCAGATCTCAAAACGAACTCCCCCGAATGTCATTTGTTCAGTTTGGACAGTTCTATGAAAAATAATATTTTCTGTAGTTTTATATGTGTTTGTCAAATAGAGGAAGGACTATAGGAATTGAGGATAATTAAGTTTATGGTTTTCAGGATGTGATACCGTGTAGTTTGGTAGATAGGTACCAACATGCTCCATCTTCAGGGTGTCATGTTCTGTTACGCAGCAGATGGACTGATATAACAAACCCACACCATTGTTAAATAACGCAACAGAAGGAGGAGGCAGTAGGTTTCTCTGGAATTTTGTTTTCTGTCCACCAGAGTACGCGGAGTCACATCCCAGACCACAGCAGCCTTAATTATCCGCATTATGTGCTTACTTTAACCTTTGATTACTACATTTTAAAGAGTCCTGCCAGCGCTGTATTTCTGCTATTTGATGATGCTGTTTTCAAACAGGATTTTCCTGAAGTGAGCAACTAAAAGTTCTGCAACTTATGTACAGTGCTACATCAGGGTTCAGCAAATTCCTGGTACCAGATCACCATGGCACCTAGATAATATTTTATGGTATATAGAATTTCGGAATTATGTACTTTAAAGTCTGGGGGTTTTTTTTTTTTAAATTCTTGTTCGCCAAACACTTCATCACTAACCAGCTCACTGATTGCCATGAACAAATAGCCTTTACTGCCAGAATGAGTTCAGCACAATATGCAAAGCATAGTTGGAACTCTTAAGCATTTTGCTGTGGCTGGAACAGAAATGCAATGCGATCGATAGGTAGTGTTGCTTGTGGGGGTTAGGTGGTCCATGTTATTCTCAGATTAATTTTGTTTTTATTGTCATGTTGAATAAGGTGTTCTGATGTGAGAAGTTTTATCTCATTGTCTTTGAACTTATTTTTATAACTTTCATCTTGATTTTACATGATTTTTGGGATGGTTTCAATAAATAAATTTTGCGAAACCTGGTATCATTTCAGACGAACATTCTCATTGGGTAGGAATATCCTGAGACTTATAACACGTGCGCGTGCGTGCACACACACGCACACACACACCATATGAGCAAGAACAGTAGTGGAAGGTTTAAGTTTGCTAGTTATTACAACATAAATTCACAGAAGAATAAAATGTCTGGTTACTTCAATTTTTGAGCTGGTGCCTGTACTTCAAGATGATTTACCATGCCCTGGAGTGTGTTACTTTGTTAGTGTGATTAATTTTACCCAGGTAATTTGCATGAAGATGAAGCAGGTGCAACCATTTATCGGCCTCCCTTGGTACTTCATGTTATTGAGTGCAAGGAAATGGGGGGTGGGGGGACTGGAATTATTTAGCAGATGACCATAGAATGTCTAATAGTGACAGTTTTGAGGTTAGACAGCCCATTGTACTATAATGTAATTGTTGTGCAAATAAACAGTCAACACAATTAAATATGTATCATTTAACGCTTCGTAGATGTTTCTAGCATGACTAGCAAGGACAGTTTTTAGGTTAGACATGCTGTTTGCTTTTATGCAATTATTATGTAAACAAACAACCAATACTTGGTTGCCCTTGGCTTTATTTACGTAATAATTTGATGCATATTGCACCAGAAAGGTTACAGAACAAACACGGTGAATCTGAAATACTGACAGGCTGCTTCAAACTAACAAGTTTGTTTGTTCACTTTACAGTGAATATAGATAGCACAGTTGGGGCTGTGGGATTTGTGCCTCGTTACGCATTGTGGGTGTATCCTATAGCACTGATTCATGTTAATGAGACAACTGGTGAACCAATTCGTGGAGAGGATGGGCTCTGCATACGTTGCAAACCAGGTAAATTATAAGTCAGTTTCTGACCATGCTTGTTGCCTTGTTTGTTGCATGCAAATGAAATATCTCTGTTGCTGTCATTTTTATTTATCCATTGGTTGTATTAAAACCCAATGATTTCATTCACTTAGCCCTAACATGGCAAGGAGATAAAGGAGAGATAATGGCAGATGAAGAATGACCCACTAAAAGCATTATAAGAGACCATTTCTAAATAGGAATATTAAGAATTTTAACTCTATGTGGCTAGAAATATGATAAGTCATTCTATTAATCTGATTTTAAGTATCCAGTATAAATTAATCTTTTTATGAAACATTTATCTTTCCATTTTTAGAGTGAACTCATGTTTTAATAACCAAGTAGTAATGTGAATGGCTGCAGAGTTTGTGGATGTGGCTATGAACGAATGGTACCTTTGTATGTTCTGAGCACAACTCAGGGTGAACTTGGGCTGTCCCAGATAATGGAGAAGGGTGTTTCCCACTCAGGTTTCATCAGTTCTGAAGTCAGGTGTTACTCATACATGTATTGTTGTATTTACCAAGATAACACTTATGTCATGGGCAAAGATTATGTGTGTGTTCGTGTGTGCATGTGTGCCCATGTGTGTGGGTGCTTTGTGTGTGTGTGTGTGTGTGTGTGTGTGTGTGTGAGTGAGTGAGTGAGTAATAAATTGTTGAGATACATCAAACATTTTAATTCTTGCACTATGTCTTCAGCCAAGATTTGATAAATTATTATGAAACTTTTAATTAATATTTCTGTAATTTTCTGTTATTTATTTTTAACCCTTCCAATCTTCTTATTCATTTGAATGGTATTTTAAAATTATGTTCATACATCAAAATAAACACGTAAGTCTCCATTACAATGACCAGATGGTTAGTTAATGTTAAGGTATATAAACAGGTTCTGTGAATTTGAAGAAAGCAGCCATAATGAGTGGGTGACTGATTCAACTTAGAAGTACAGTAAAATGCGAATGTTATGTTTTTGTATGTGGCATCTAAAATGGCATATGATCTGGGAAAGCATAAAATCTGGGGAACATTGTTCTTGTGGGCATTTGACCGGAACTATACAGGATGTGAATAAATTGCAGAAAACCAAAATGCAACAATATAAAATGGGGGTCTTACTATATTTGCAGTCTTCCAGACAGTACGGAACAAGGACGTGCGAAACATCTGAATACTTTATTCAGGTCTTCTGGGATGTGACACTTTGCCTTGCATGAGTAGCTTGTGGCATTTTGAAGGATTGCAGTATCTTCATCTTTTGGATCAAGCATGCCAAGAAGAGTACTTGACCCCAAATGTGAAGATATCAAGATTCTTCAAAACGTTGGGAACTACTCGCCAAATAATGTGGTATCACGTCCCTAAAGACTTTGACCTTCAGCAACATTGCTGTGAGAACCCCATACATTGTGTCCAGATATTAAATTGAACTAAACAGGGCTGTTTTCCAGAACCTGGATTACAAATTTGTACGTATGTAAGGAACATCACTGTTGAAATTTGGAGTGTCTCATCATGGTGAGTATCGAGGCTGCAGTCTTCTTGGATGTGGTGCGTGGTTTGGTATGCAGTAGTTGCCAGTTTTCCCTTGCTGATGGCAGGTACCGTTTTACCCCCCACTCAACCAAATTTGAAGTACTCTACTGTCCCAGCATTTGCAAGGAGGGAATGAGGAAAACTAAAAGTGCCCTGCATTACTGTGGGCCATGATTGGAATCTGGGAACACTAGAACACACAGTACCACCCTGTTGTAGTGTTTTGCCTGAAGATGGAAAATTACAGTTTGTTCAGAATAATGCCAAACTGGCATAGAGTAGAAACAAGACTCAGTAAAGTTACATAAATGAATGTTCTATGCTCTTTGTTTATGAAAGTGTTTCACCTGTTGTGGGGGAATCTCTTTCAGACTGCACATGACCCTGGTACCAGAAACTCTGTTCTGTCCACATTTTCTGCTTTTCCCTTTTACTGAGGTAATTTTTTTTTTTTCTGTTTTACTTATGTTTTGTTCACATGTCTGCTTTGCATAGCATTTGTTCTTTTCTTTCTGAAACCACAACTTTATCTCGGTCTTATCCCTTCATAAGCATATCCTATTTATAAAGTCAAAAAGCAGCATTGTTAAGTTCTTAGTAAGCTGCTGTCTACTGTAAATCATTGTGTAGTAGCAGAAGACATGTGATACAAAAGAAAGTAGTGTTATATTTGAACACAAATGAGGCTGTCAGGGGTTTCTTTGCAGATGTATCTGTATATTGATTGTAAAGGAGGTGTACAGAATGCTGTAAGATATGCTTAAGGAGTTTGAGTGGTTTTTTTCTCCATTGGTAGGCTTAGCATTGTCATTGGTGATGCTGACAGTGTGAATCTCTGATATGTCATATGTCATGAAGCTTTCATTATGACAGCATTCAGTAAGATATTGTTAGCCTGACAGGCATGTCAAGTTCAAAGTGGCCAAGACTGATTTGAACAACTTGATGTGGCTGTCATGCTGAGTAGGTATTATCCAACCTTGACATGTTGGTAGATGGCTTTGCCACTGAGCAGCTGATTGCCTTACAAGATATCTGCATGTTATTTTCTGCTTGTTTGCTTTCTTTGTGTTTGCTGACTGTTAGTTTGATTACCCAGGCTACTACTAATGTGTGTGATGTGTGATGTGTTTCATACTTCTATCCTCATATCCTGTAACATGTGAGAAGTTGTGTTGGTTTTCATTAGGCATTCTTTACAAAGTAATGAGAAGAACACTTTAGGTGGAGGCCACACCCGTTTCCATCTGTGACCTGGTATCACTGACTGAACTGTTTGCCACATCTCATGAAGTTTGGTATAGGAGCTCATAACAAATAGTTGTCAAATAAGCATGATTTTTGTAAGAATAGGCACCAATGTAATGCCATTGAACCTTTTTTTGACTTTCACACATTAGTTCATTGAAAGCCGTGCTTTACTTAAGGAAATAAATGAATTCTTGTCTGTTCTTCACACATTTGTTGTCAGATTTGGATGAAATTTGGTACAGAGGCATGCACATAATACTGTCGATCGATTCCGAGGCACATAAAAGTCAGCACAGGGAAGGCTGTACTTTTCTTATGGTCATAAATAAAATGATTCATACATGTACTGTAAAACTGTGTGACATTTTGATAATAAAGAATGCTTTAGGGTAAAGTCTGTGTAATACAGCAGGAAGTACACCATTTGCAGTATCACTGGGTTGGTGAATGACGAACAGTTCGTGTTGTAGATATGAATTGTCACATGTCATGATGTATACTTGCTGCCATTGTTTGCACAGGTTCCATCCCTTCAACCGTGGTGCATGTCAAAATAAAAAATGGTGGAAGTCATAGATATGGCATGCAAGTGTAATTAATGGTGGTACTTAATACAAGCTTTGTGTCACTGTATGTGGTATGGACATGTCTTTATACATACAGTGAGGTTTATATTGAAGGCGTCCTGCATAGACAGTTTGGTGTTATAAAGAATGACTCTTGTTATTTTGGGCTTTATTAAATAAACAAGTTTAATCTTGACCACTTTGTGCACTGTGGCATAAGCAGTCTTGTTTCAGAGGTTTAATTCTTATTCTCTTTCTGTATTTGTGATATTGTGCTAGTATTAATGTCACATTCATTGAAGGTTCAGATCTTGCTGGAATATAACACTGTGTCAATGGGCAAGTACATTTTTAGGGCCTTAATATTCAGGGTTAAGCAGTTCAAGATGACTGTATGACCCTGAAGATGAAGACCTTCAAATTTGACATCAGAGGACCGTGCATCATGATATATTCTTATAATGAAAGCCAACGAAGTGCACTATTTCTCAGATTTGTTTGATAAAGTACTCTACATGTTTCGGACAGGTCCACTGTCCATCATCAGGAGTATCTCAACACTGTATACATGCAGTAGGTATTTGTCATTCTAGTTCTGTTGGCGTCTGCTAGTGTGGTTCTGACCATGCTAGCAGACGCCAACAGAACTAGCATGACGAATACTTATTGCTTGTATGCAGTGTTGAGATACTCCTGATGATGGACAGTGGACCTGTCCGAAACATGTAGAGTACTTTATCAAACAAATCTGAGAAATAATGCATCTCATTGGCTTTCAATATAAGAACCCTGCAGTTGTTTGAAATGTCAGGAACTGTTCACCCAATGACTCAGCATCATGTCACAAGAGACTTGAATCTGCAGCAGTGCCACTGTGAGAACCCCAAATCTCATGCATAATTATCCTTTGTGGTTCCAGGCTATATTATATGGAATAACAGAGGTATATGTTTGTTTGTATATTCACAGGAGAGCCAGGTGTTTTAGTGGGGAAGATTGAACCTCAGAATCCAACACGTTCTTTCAGTGGCTATGCAGACAGAAAGGAATCAAAAAAGAAAGTTATTTATGATGTGTTTGCACATGGTGATCAGGGGTTTAACTCAGGTAAGCTGACATAACTCAAGTGATATTATTAGAGTGGCCATGTTAGGTGGCGGGTACATATGAAGAGATGGACAGGGATACGTGGATTTTAATTCAGAAGTCTTTTGGAAAGTGGTCACTGTGTAGCTCAAGAAGGAAATAGGTGAATTAATTAATTGTTAGTGACGGATTTTGATGAAATGAACTTGATTGAAGTGACACGGATTTATATTCATAGGTAGGCTTTGTCATTAGTATTGTTGAACTGTCATGTTTTGTTATGCATATAGTTCACTTTTTCCTTACTTTTTTACTTTACTTCATAGTTTTACACACTACAAACTTGCCTGCACACATGGGTGAGAAGAGGAGAGATGCATACAGGGTGTTGATGGGGAAACCTGAATGAAATAGACATTTTGGAAAATGTAGGTGTAGGTGGGAGAGTAATATGAAGAATGGATTGCGATGGTTTTAACTGGTTCATCTGGCTATGGATGAGGACCAGTGTTGAACTCTTGCAAAATGAGAAACAAACCTTTGGATTCCATAAACAAATGAAGTTTTTGGCCATCTGAAGAAGCATCAGCTTGTCAAGCAGGACTCTGCCCTCTGGAGTTAGTTTAGGGGAGTACTGCAAGAAGAAATACAAAATTCCTGCCATCTGTTTTTTTTTTTATATGTGATCCACTAGGTAATGTGTCAAAGAATGTAAAGAGCAACAGTAGAATGCCAACAAGTGATTGTAAAATAGTGGGAAATTCGTAAAGTTGGTGGCAGAATGCTGCAAACAGAATAGGAAAGGGGTGTGCTATTTATGTTATGTCTTTCAGTTGAAGTTTATTTGGTTAGTTGAATTAAATTGTTTATTTTAAATTAGTTTAGTTAATTTGCTGAAGACATTTAAATTAATTATTTCAATTAATGTTTTGATAATTTTTTAATTTTTATGCTTAGCACAAAAGTAATGTTCAAGTTGTCTCTGCCCACACCATGATGGCATATAGGGGAAGAAAACTTTTTATAGCCCCACTCGTTTTGTAATTTTGGCAGTAGATGGAGGCAAGTGGTCAACATCACACACTTGCCATTTTACCAATGGGGGAAGAGCCCCCTTTACCCATTGCATGGGAGGCTGATTGGGCCCCAGAGTCATTCTGGACAATTTGGAAAAGAGAAAAATATCTAGTCTCTGCTGGGATTCAAACCCTTTATCACTTAGTATAATCACAGTATCAATACGCTGTCCTGGCTCCCTGTTATGCTCAATACATATAAAATTAATCAAAATATTTCAAAATAAATTATTTGTAGGTACCACCTGATTGCTTTGTATGAGCATACTGCATTAGTCATTCAGTAATTGAATTATTTGAAGTTTCATCCCCTTATAACATTTCATGTTTTCATGTTGGTGATTATTGAGATTGTAGTCTTGTACGTTGTGACGCAGATTAAACTCTTGGCCTATACTTCATACTTTAGTGCTATTTATTGGCTTTTGTTTAAGTTTTAGACTTCATTAGGAGAAAATATCTTTTCTGATTTCAAACC
>Ga0123357_10006732_pt1:10000-14092 | contig 14092 bp, 6 predicted proteins | sample TergutEmb28metaG_FD_89873 | JGI IMG/M metagenome (GOLD analysis project Ga0123357, IMG submission 89873) | Embiratermes neotenicus P4 segment gut microbial communities from Petit-Saut dam, French Guiana - Emb289 P4 | ecosystem: Host-associated > Arthropoda: Insects > Digestive system... | reverse complement strand
GTTTCACCTAAGTTTCTGACAGTTTTACCCACAGTTTCTGACACTTTCACCTAGAGTTTCTGTCAGTTTCACCCAGTTTCTGACAGTTTATGACACTTTCACCCACAGTTTCTGACAATTTCACCCCACAGTTTCTGACAGTTTCTGACAGTTTCACCCACAGTTTCTGACAGTTTATGACACTTTCACCCACAGTTTCTGACAGTTTCACCCACAGTTTCTGACACTTTCAACCACAGTTTCTGACAATTTCTGAAAGTTTCGCCCACAGTTTCTGACAGTATCACCCACAGTTTCTGACAGTTTCACCCACAGTTTCTGACAGTTTCACCCACAGTTTCTGACAGGTTCTGACATTTTCACCCACATTTTCTGACAGTTTCTGAAAGTTTCACCCACAGTTTCTGACAGTTTCTGAAAGTTTCACCCACACTTTCTGAGAGTTTCTGACAGTTTCACCCACAGTTTCTGACATTTTCATCCACAGTACATTTATAGTCAAATTTACTTCAGATCTGAAATGGTCTTTTTAATGTAGGGAGACCGTAAACCTTAACACTATTTCGTAAATTTAGTAAGAGATATCTTTTTATAACATTTTCAGACCACTGGGATATTCAGCCATACTGACCCATTACTAATTCTGCTTGCTTATGATTAAAATGTGACTTATAAGTGCCGTATGCTTTTTAAGAGTCTTTGTTAAACCCTATATAAAAGATATGATCATATTTTAGTCTGTCGTTTCTGATATTCATGCATTCTGGTCGACAAAACAGCCTGAGTTACCTTCAATTCATACAAGGACAGAAGTGGACTTTTTTGCTTCCATAATTAGGCTTAACCTACCAAAGCTTAGCTGTTACTTATTCACCATCACGTTTCACATTCAACGATTTAACATTCTGTCCAGGAGTGTATTAATGTGTTTTGCAGGTATCTCAGAAGACAGAGCAAATTTTCCCAATATATCATCCCATCTGTTTTCATAAGCGAGGCGGAAATGGTTTAGTGCGCAGTACGACCTGAATGTTTAAATGCAGATCATGTTATTCTCATTCCTGAGGGGGTCAATAAACTCCACAGGGCCGAGGATGTTGTGTACTACATCCAGAAGTACATCCGGATTAGTCACAATTTAAGTTTTAGGTAAATATAATTTTAAAAGCATAAATGTTATATTTGCTACAACATTTAAATTATAGTACAGTGAAACCTGTCTTAATGAAGCCTGGGCATGAAGAAAACTTGTCTTTAGCAGAAAAATTTCACACTCCAAAGCATGTAGAGCACCGATGACAAACATTTCATGTACAAGCCTTAAAAGGAACATGCCTGCAACGGAATAAATTTCTGCCCTTGCTGTTTAGTTATGGGCAGGTTTTACTGTATGTACATTACACTCTGTATCTTTTAGCAGTACAACACCATACGGTAAGGCTATAGTAACAAATTACAATTTGGATATCTTTGAAAAAACCTTAATTCTTTAACAAAATTTGGTAAAAACAGAGAACCTTTTCTTATTTCTTAATCCTTCTCTTTCCTGAAAATGACTTGCTCTAGATTATTCTGCCCCCCCCCCCTAATTTGGCCATTCCAAAAAGACAAAATTACAACCCTCATTGCTTCATCCTTCCTTCTCTAAAGGACAACGCATTTTCTTTATTCCATATCTATCCTTTTATATCTTTCTTTTCCGCTAGGATATTATTTATTCTCAATAAACTTTCAACAAAAGATATAATCAATTCTTCCTTTTTTTAATATCTAGCTTTGGCAGTATCTGCAGCTATCCAAGAGCGTGACATTTAATATCTGCTTCCTGGAAGATTCTGCCTGCAGGGGTTGTTCTGCTGGGTTGAGGGAAGAAATGAACTGCATGTGGGGTGGGTTAGTTTCAGCATCTGCACTTGATATTGCAGAGCAGTCAAAAGAGAGGTCTAGGATTCAGTCCCCTGAGGGCCTAGCAACTGATCTTGTTGCCAGATAAGGAGGGGGTTCCAAAGACTTCAAATGGAGTTTACAAGATACTACAGAATTGTTGTGAAGAATTCGGAACTCTACCACAATCTCTGGGCACATAATTCATAAGCTTGCATTCCTCCTCTTATTTGCCAAAACTTCAAAATTGTATAACATTCTTGGTGAATTTTTATTCCTTAATCCACAGAGATATTACAATTCACCAATAGCTGCGAGGTATTTGGGAAGGAAACGGGCCTTTTCGGATAAGCATTCCTCTCTGAACGGTCCGTGGCTAGGGCGCTAGAACATTCTTATCAAAGTATGCCCAAATTAATGAGATTTTAGGTTCGTACGGCAAAGAGTAAGGATTTTATACATGCTTTCTTTTGTGGCCTGGTTGAAGGCGCTCTTATTCACTTAGATTAGGCCCCAGTACAATGTAGGTTTATTTGGTGATAATAAATTACAATTTTTTTTATTGCGCTGTAGCCCAAATTGGTGTTGGGCATCTCAAGTGTTGAGGTTTTTAAATCACACAACGTTAAAAATACGCACCCGGTAGGACCCCTGTGAAAGAGTGATCAGCTCGTCGCACAGGCCGCTAACAACACAACACACACAAAAAAAGAAGAAAACTCATGCCCTGGGCGGGATTCAAAATCCACATCCCAGGAATGGAGTGGCTGCTGAGACAGAATGGGCCCGGGATTGGAAATTATAAATTAGAAGGTAAAGTAAGGGGGAATTTATCCCATTACAGACCTGGGCAGGCCCCGAGGGCTCCGAGACTTTGAGGGTCTAAGAATTTCTAGACATTCGGCACATTAGAGTGGTAACGCTGTCAGTCGCACGCACCGTCATCCGTTATTCCTGGTACTCATTTCTGTTGCGAGGCTGAGTCGAAGCCAGGGACATAGTGCGACCAGAAAGTCTCAATGACCCCATCGGGACTTTGAGCTTGCAGCCCAGTGCCTGAACTAACTTCGCCACTGGCAGTTATGAGTTAGGAAGACCGGAAAATAAAGCGGTCATGGCTTCTTTTAAGGTTTCACCGTGTCAGTTGTCTCGAGTAACACAGAAGTGTTCTGAGGAACCTCAGGCGCCACTGTCAGTGTCCCCACCAAGATCTGAGCAGTTAAGCCAGAAGTCTTACAACGATTATCAGCATTATGTTACATTGGAATTAGATGAACATTCAAACATCCAGCTGGAAGTCGAATGCAACAAGCTTCCCAGAAACTGATAAATCTTTACCGAATTACACGGCATCACTTCCCACCATATTTTAGCCTTCAATTATTAACACTATTTGCATTACACACATCATTGTCTAAAAGTTTCAGAACCTACAGATTATGAAATGTGAGGTCAAATACATATGATTTCAACGTCTCTGCTTGTTGATTCATAAAAATATAATTTTTTTTCATGAGGGTCACATATTACAATATACACTCATACTGTCGTATTTGCGAGGGACACGTTCCTTGAAAAATCTGAAATAAAGTTATGGATCCGGATAAATATACGTGTGTACTATTCTGATAATGGTACGCGGTAGCGCAGTTGGTTGAGAGACTGCGCTACAAACCGTAAGGTCGTGGGTTCGATTGTTGATGATGTCATTAAAATTGTTTATTGACATAATCCTTCCGGCCGCACTATGGCCCTGGGGGTCGACTCAGCCTCTAACAGAAATGAGTACCAGGAATATTTCCTTGGGGGTAGAGGGGCCGGTGGGTAGGGCTGACAAACTTAACCACTTTCATGTGCCGATTGTCTTGAAATCTGGGAGCCTCAACCTCCTGGAACCCTCAGGGTCTGTCTAGGCTTGTATGGGGATTGCTGTTTATTATTCTCCTAAAATTATGTGACTTCTGTTTTGAACGTATGGGCTTGCGATGAAGCAGCTTAACAAACAAGGTTTAGGCTCCCTTCCCAAGTATCTTTAAAATAGTGACCGGCACAGTCTAACGAAACGTGAGATCGAATTCTAGTTAGAGGCTGACAAGTTACATTAAGCTCTCGCAAGCTCAATACAGGAACTGTAGTAAAAAAAAATTGTGATAATATATTGTTGGGACCTATAAAGTGAATATGCCTCGAATATATATGATTGGAGCT
>Ga0123357_10006732_pt1:0-7500 | contig 14092 bp, 6 predicted proteins | sample TergutEmb28metaG_FD_89873 | JGI IMG/M metagenome (GOLD analysis project Ga0123357, IMG submission 89873) | Embiratermes neotenicus P4 segment gut microbial communities from Petit-Saut dam, French Guiana - Emb289 P4 | ecosystem: Host-associated > Arthropoda: Insects > Digestive system >... | reverse complement strand
AAATCATCGTCAGCTTCAGTGTCATAATCAGCCTCACCTTATCAATAAGAGGCTCCCTATTTCAAAGGAGTCTGCGATTATAACTGAAAGTTGCATCTGCAGAGGTTGGAATACAACCATCTTGTTTAGAAAATATGTTTTAAAACAGAATAAAAAAGGTTTTTGTTAGGTAGATCTGTTAGAGCAGCTACATCCTTCTGAAATTGTGTTTGGAAAGTCCCAGGTGAGAAACTGTCAGATTATGACGTTCTCCGTGCTTTTCTCAATTTTACAAAAAACAGCCAACAAAATTCACAGTATTGTTCTTTGGATATTTGCGTATATTACAGTATCACACTGAATATTCCTACATGTTTTGATCCACAAGGGTCCATCATCTGGAAATCAAACCGGACCAATAAGGCATGAAAAAAAATTACCCACTTCCATAAACAGTTGACAAGGTGCAAAAGAGTTTCATGCAGTATTGTTTTGGGATGGTACCCTAATGACGATCCCTTGTGGATCGAAACATGTAGAAATATTAAGTTTGATATTACATAAATTTCTTAGGAAAAATATTATGCATTTGTTGGTTGAGTGCTGCGAATTGGTTATCGACTGTGTATGGAATGAACACCATAAATTTTCTCAATTTTAGGTCTACAAAGTGATACCCAATTGACCGCTATATTCAGTCTTTTCACAACGGCATAGTTATAAATTCGGCAGCTAGCAATATGAGATCTTCACTCTTTTGGGATGTTAGCAAAGATGAGTTACCGACATTTCGGAACAACAAATCGGTCCATATTGAAATGGACCGATTTGTTGTTCCGAAATGTTGGTACCTAACTACCATTCTACTCTGTGTGACATCCTAGAAGAGCAAAGATCTCATTTACACCAGCGGCGGAAGCCTGAAATCAGGTACAGCTAGAAACATATTTTTTATATGATCTGAAATTCGTACTGGGAAAATTTAATCAGCTAGCGTCGCACATTTCGGAAACAAATGAAGAGTGAGAAGATACATGAAGACATGGGCAGCGGTTTCTGTCAAATTCTGACAGCCTAAACTCAAAACTTAAAAACGTTAAGAAAATACCTCGATACCAATATCCACTGCGACACAGCCTCAAATATCACTTTCTTTTTGAGATCTACAGCTAAAGGTTTTGAAATGAATTTACTGGTTCCGATGACCTGGAAGAAGTTTTGAATATCCAAGTCGTCTGAAATGTGACGCCGTGTCGCTGGGGTACTAGATCCGGACGCCCAGTAGTAACACTTGGACTGCCCTATTCTGAAGATTAACGCACCGTGATGTAAGAGGTTTGGGAAGCCACAGTTTCATTGACATGTCATCGCACCCCCTAAGAACGCAGTTTTCAGGAACAATGCTGTAAACACCTCAAATTGAGGTATCAGACTTCTTTGGAGACTTTCAATATACCGAGATGTAAGACTCCCATAAAGATGACTTTATAGAAACGTCTCTTGTGATTTGTGACGCCGTGTAGTCAAAAGGCAACATTTTCCTCCGAAAGGACAAGATTCTACCAAACTACGCTGCTTCAAATCCCACAGGACCTGAGAAACAAGAAATCCCATTGGACATTTCCGGTTTGCAGACTTCATTTCTATATATAATAATATGCTTCTATCAGAAAGATGTTGCAAATTGTTGCTTTCAAACGTCAGTAAATTTTTACGAGACAATATGACGTCATGTATTGAAACTAGCGCCTTCTTCGCTTCCCTAACTTGTATTTGTTATTTTTCCTTATAAGAGGTACCAACATAACACCATTCGAAAGAAAAACGCAACATTTTGTTTTACACTATAAGAAATACCCTAACAGAACACTGAGAATCACATATACAGAAGCCAATGCACATTAGACAACAAACATTGTTCAATATAGTCGTGATTGACGGTGTTTTTATGCATCTGTTTACATACGCATTGTAATAGGATGCCTCACCATAACATTACGGTATAAATCAATGCATGTTTAACAACCAACACTGTGCACGTCTGTTAGCATGCATCCGACTAATAATGAAAGACACGCGATGGACGCCACCACAATCTCTGTCGCTGCAATCAGCGTGGGCCACATCTAAGGGAAAAAATGACTCCAAATGAACTACCAGTATCTGCTCTACGTCAGTTACAAAATTAAAAAAAGAAAAGAAATCCACACAATAAGTAAAAAGCATAAAATTAAAAGTAGTGTGTTTTATCTATTTTACATTTTAGTGCGGTGTTTTACGCATTATTTTACTCAATCAATACAAGACATGTATTGCTACCTCAATACGTTCAGGTAAACGACCAGCCTTGTGGTCTAGTGGTCAGAGTCTCTGACTATTAATCATGAAGTCCCGGGTTCGATTCCTTCTTTACATTTTCCTTATTTCTGGCTTATCGATACCACTCCTATTGTAATATGTCACAAACATTTGCAGAATAAAGGCAAAGATAAAAAAAAATCTCGGCTCTACCGTGGGAATTTTCCCTGAAGGGGAGGATTTCCGCGGTGGGTTGGTAGAATTTAGGTTTAACCCTTTGACGCCTAACGACCCCTATATTGGTCGTACCGCACCGCTAACCACTAAACGTTGCATTTTATATATTTATTCAACAAATACAGGTACTGAATATTTTCAACATGGTCTCCGTTTATTTTCTCTTCAAAATGTAGTTTGTTTCATAATTCTAACATATTTTGTTCCTGTTTTATTCACATTTTATATACAGAATGTGACAAAATTAAAAAAAAATAATTCCGGCGCCAAAAGGTTAAACCTGTTGGTGCATCACGTAACAAGTAGGCTTAAAAGGTTAAAATAGACAGTATTTTCTGTGAATTTCTTTTCTTTTCTGTGTCTTACAGGCGAAAAGTGCGGACAATACAACTGCATTTACGTAGCCGATCATACGGCCACAAGGTACATGAAACATCGGGCAAATTAAAACTTGACATTTTTCACATGAACAAATTCTCAGTACAACAGCAGTCACGGAAAGTTTTAGAATATGCGAGCTTGTAATCTGCCTGGATTTCAAGTACATTTTGTTAAGGGTTTGGTAAGGAGTCCAAAGGAACATGCAAATGACTGTGCAGAGGGTTTCCCACTTCCTGCTCTCTACCCTATTCCCTTCGAACACCATCTGCCCTGTGCAAACAAGCCCAAATCGCTGATCGTTAAAGAAGTTTGTCACGTGTTTATTACTACAAAGTTTTAAATGACGAAATGGCTAGAAGACTGAGGGAAATGTATTGCAGTGATATGAAGGGGGTAGGACGGCAGCTTGATGGAGATATGTAGGGGTCGATCCATCAGGCTTATTTACGTTGTCATATACCGCACGCAACAAGCCAGGACGCTACGACGCCTTTGTGTTAGTACATACAACGACAAACAAAGGGAACAAAATGAGGAAATATAATAGGACAAAGAGTAAGAAAGGAAAATGCGAAAGAATAAAGTAGCAATGTGGAAAAGGAGAGAAGGTTGGGTTAAAGAGAAAGTAGCACAAAGGGGAGGAGAAATGAGAATACGTAAAATAGAAAGAAAAGCGAAAATGGCACGAAAATATGTCAAATTGAATAAATGGACTGACTGAAAGAAAACGCCAAGAGAAAGGAAATTAAGAATTATGAAACAGAAAATATATGGTAAAATGAAGAAGAAATAAGATACAGTTAAAGATGGATAAAGGGAAACTTGAGGTCAAAAAAAATTAATCAAAGGAATGAATCGCGTAAGTTTGACAGTTTTCTGCGATATGAGCACATATTATAAAATGTCATCGAGGGTAGTCATTTTGATATTAACACAATACTACTAAAATCCACACGATGATCGAGAAAAGTTAAGGCTAGAGTTATATTTTCTTTTGAAAATGAAAATCTGTCATTACTACGAAAAAATGCACATAGATCGAGAACATGCATCCAATACGAGGCCTAGACTTTCAGATTTTTTGGATGAGCAGAGATGTTATTGAACAGCTCGAAATTTTGTTTTGCAGGTATCAATTGTGGTACTGTACAATACTCGTGCATTCAAATATTAACTACCTCTGCCAGTCCTAGTAATTAACCGACTTGCAAAAAATCTTGTCTTATAATAAGTTTATTAAATGCCTCTACATGTTTCGAGCACTATGTGCTCATCATCAGGAGGTCAAAACTGTATTATACAGCATCTAGTATCGTCACACTCTGTAGGTGGCCGTCCGGTGCGCAGGTTGAGAGACGAAGAGTCCTCTCTCAACCTGTGCACCGGACGGCCACTTACAGAGTGTGACAATTCCAGATGCAGTATAATACAATTTTGACCACCTAATAGTGAGCACATAGTGCTCGAAACATGTAGAGACATTTAATAAACTTATTATAAAACAAGATTTTGAGCATCGAGTTGGTTAATTACGAGGATTATACTGAGATGCAGGATTAGCAAAACATCAAAATACCTCTGCCAATATTTCGAAAGAGTCTAAAGTGTTGTTCGAAATGAGTACTGAAGAAACTTATCCCATAACTTAATAAATTAATTGCCTGAATTTTTCCTACCTACCTTACCCTACACGCTATACAGTCGGAGGAGACTGCGTTTTAAAATTCTGCCCATAATTCTATGATCGACCGTTTTTACTAAATTTAAATAATTTTGGTTTTCTTTGCATAAAATATACGGGTTATACTGAACGTTAAGGACAAAAAATATATAAATGTAAATTCTCAAAATCAATTTTATGTTTTGCTGCCCGTGCATCCTGGTACGACTCTGGGTAAATGACCAACTTGATGCACAAATACGTTACATAATACGTTTATTATTATGATCCTCTACATGTTTCGAGCAACTGTGTGCACATCATCAGGAGGTCAGATTGTATTAATACAGCATCTTGTATAGTATTTTCTGTAAGTGACTGTACGGTGTGCAGGTTCTCAACCTGCACACCGGACAGTCACTTACAGAGAATACTATAACAGATGCTGTATTAATACAATTTGACCTCCTGGTGATGAGCATAGTTGCTCGAAACATGTAGAGGATTATAATAATAAAAGTATTATATAACATAACTGTGCATCAAGTTGGTCATTTACCCAGAGTCTCAAAATCAAGTTTAATTCGTACGTTTCAAGTAGTTCTGGAAATGAGAATGTTAATAAACTCTATAGAGTTTATTAACACAAAACGACATTTAATGATGACAGAAATAGAATAGAAGAGATCACAGGTTAGGAACCGTAGACCGGTGCTTTAATTTCCTATTAAAGGGTGAATTAAATGTGAAATTAATGTTTACACATTGTCACACTTAACTCCAAAGTAAATACAAATTTTGAAAATAAATTTACTTAATTAAACATGCAGCTCATAACTCACAAATACACAATATCTACTATCTACATTACATACTTCAGTAGGTGACTTTTTTGAAAATAACCTTTTTTTTTTTTGTTCTAAAAATTTTTGAAGAACCCATGAAGGAGTGTTGCTGGAACTTGTTGAGTTGTGTAGATGGTGCCTACAGTAACCACTTTTGTTCAACTTGAGAAAGAAGGAAGTACATTCCCTGGAGCGCCGAGAATCACTCGCCGAAAGAGGATGTATCACAACTCGGAAGACTAAAATCCTAAGTAATCACTATGCTTTGAACAGATAAAGTGATTTTAAAACAGGAACACCGAATATGTATTACGACACACACGTATATGTGCCTCTCTTTAAGAAATCAATAACCTAGGACAGTTGCTGTAGAAACACACACACACACGCATGCACACATGCACCAACGCACACACGCAGACACAGTGGAGCTAATTAGGTCGTTCATTTTCAGTGCAAAATCTCATTTCAAACATAAGGGGATAGAGGAAGCAGAATTTTAAACCTAGCTACACGAGAGATTTAAGATATTTTAATTAGACTCAAATCCGATATGGAAGACCCTTATCCTGTAAACACTCTTCATAGCTCAAAAGCTGTAAGCTAACGAACCGTGCAATAATTAGAACTTTGGTCATCCGAAGTTACTGTGTCTATTTCAATCAAAAGGCGAACGCGGGCTTAAGAGACGTAAAAAAGGGCGAAATTTATTTCTTACAAAGGAAATTAAAAAGATTAGGAACTGTAGGATATGATATAGTTGGCGATTTTGATCCCCATTTTAATGTATTAAAATCAGGCCTAATAAGAACCTCCAGCTTCCATAGAGCCTCTGTATGATTAATGAGCAACAGTAAAAGTCACAGTTTGCCTGTCCTATATGTTACCTCTCTTTTTGATTTCCTAACTCTTCCCCTTATTTACTTACATTCTCCTTTCAGTATCTTCTTTCTTATATCATTAAATCTATTTATTTTAGTCTATGTTATGTATTCTACTATCACTCTCTCCTTCCCTTCCTCTATTAATAACTTTACTCTTTTGAAAAGCACTCAGGATGTCTCTGAGGGCCAATCAGTGCATTTTCAAAGGGCGCCGAATTTATTTGACCGAGTTTAAAGAGGCTGGGTTCTGAATATAGTCACTCACATCCTCTACCGAGGTTAGCAATGCGTATAACTGTACCTCCTTTCCACTGTACGCTTGGATGTGCAGCCCTACATAGGGTATAGCACGTTCGAAACGTGATGACACACGCGCAGAAACCAGATTTGGTCTTTCAGCGAAATGGACGAGTCCATTTAAATCGGCGGGGGTGTCAGTTCAGTCGACTGCTGGCAGTCGAGGAGTGCGGATCAGCGGACAGCACTTGTATAGACCGTGCTCCGTCGTCCAGTGCAAGGCTCCTGGCTACCCACTCCATTCGCATCTTTCCCTTTCACTTATCCTCCCGTGCGTCACCGTGTGCCATCAGGTTCCGAACGCGCTATACCTGCTTACCTGGCATGTCATTCAAACGGAAGATTGTTGTCCGTTAGTTGTGGCACCGGCAAGAGAAAATTTTCGGAGGACTGACGGACTGGGTGATTGTGATAATCCTAATTTCTCCTGGATCAGGTAGTGTCGTAGATGATGGCGTTAAGGCTACGTTCAGAGACGTCCTTGGCAAAACCTTTCTTCTGAGCCGTAGCGCAACGCAGCTTTGTAAGTAGGAGGCAGCATTAAAGAGAAACTTGCTGTCTTCATCGTCAGGTTATCGAGGCCATGGAAATAGTAGTTTCCTCCGAATCGTTGTCTCCTATCTAATAAGCTTCACAACGCTATATCCATGTAGACAGACGTCTTCGTAGCCACCTCCGTCAGAGTCTTAAATTTCAAAGTCGTTCGGAAACTACAGGATAATGCGACGGATGATCAGCAGTAATTCGGATGTTAAAATTTTACATGAAAACGAGGTAGTGGAAAAGGGAAGAAAGAAATGTGGATTAAGAGACCAACTAGATGTCACTTAGTATTATATTTATTTCTCCTTTATAGGTTGCTCAACATGTTTCGGGCCACCTTGTGCCCATCTTCAGGAGCTGACGACTTAGTGGTATT
>Ga0123357_10006731_pt1 | contig 14092 bp, 3 predicted proteins | sample TergutEmb28metaG_FD_89873 | JGI IMG/M metagenome (GOLD analysis project Ga0123357, IMG submission 89873) | Embiratermes neotenicus P4 segment gut microbial communities from Petit-Saut dam, French Guiana - Emb289 P4 | ecosystem: Host-associated > Arthropoda: Insects > Digestive system > Gut ... | reverse complement strand
TAAATATCGTTGCTTTTGAAAACACAGTGTCTATAGTGCTGTCGCTGAAGTTTGAATATACTCCGGATGTTTCCCAGTAGCTTACATCATTAGCGCCTTCGGCGGCTTTGTTTTGCGAATTAACGACTTTTCCGCTGGAATCGTAGGCAACAGCCGTGCCTTCAAAGTATGCAGGATTGATTCCGCTGCCCTGAGTATCGGTGCTCTCTCCGTCTTTAGGAGCGGGAGGGTTGTCGGCTCTCATAGCACTCGTATATACCTGACCGTTAATAACGGTCAGGCCTTTTGCAGTCAACGCGACTTTTGCTCCGGCAATCAGAGTAAACTTATCGCCGTTATACAAACCGCTTAAGCCGCTGAGCTGTATATCTGTCGTGGGCGGTTCTTTACCTGTATTTACAGTCTGCATCCCTCCGGTGCCCGCAAGTCTTATATTTCCCAGCACGTCCACATATACCTGCACCGAGCCCGCGTCAACAGTATTTCCGTGGTAGTCAAATGCGACGGTATTATGTATGGGAGACACGTTTTGACCCGCAAGTAAAGAGCCGACGCTTACATCATCTCCGACCGCAAATGCATGCGTTATAATCTTAGGCGCCGCATTTCCGTCAGCGCCTGTTACTCCCCATCCTTCAGGCAGAGTGCCGGTATCAAAGCTGGAACTGAAATCGGTTACGGCTTTCATTTTTGTCGTGCCGTCCGCGCCGATATACATATTAACCTTAGCGCCGCTGGGAAGCGTAATGCCCCCGGGCAATGTCGCGCCGTCTTTTCCTGTCGCCGTTATATTAACTCCGGCCGACTGTATATAGCCCGGCTGCGCGCGCAGGAAAGTATCCACCGTACCGTAAACGGTTCCCATGGAAACATTTCCGGATAATTCCTTTGTAAAATCTATGTCGCTGAGATCAAATTCCACTCCAAGCTTAGACGCGCCCGAATTGATGGCCGCCGCGACCTGTTGCGGATTTGCAGCCTTAAATTTAGCGTCATCACTTCCTATCCACATTCCGCTGTTATAAGTCTGCGTTCCGGCTGTAGTAATATAAAGGATGCCGTCGCTGCCTTCAAGCGTCGAGCCTGTCCACGCGGTAGTGCCTTCTCCGAGAGCTACAAAGGCTCCTCCTCTCATGGAAATTACGGCGTTCTCTCCGCTTACAGTAGTGTATCCGCTGTCGCTCTGGTCTATTTTGCCTTGCGTCAGTACGCCTTGTCCGGCTCCGGCCGCTCCTCCGGCGCTGTCTCCTGTAGGCACCGCTACCGCAAACTGATCAACATTACTGGCGGTAAATTCGGCTTTATCAAGCACAAGTTTACCGCTATTGTTAAACGACAATGTGGTATTGAACAAGTATCCTGAGGTAATATATCCTCTGTCGTCGCGCACCTGGACTTTTAAAGCAGTCTGGGAGGATTGCGCCCCGCCTTGTCCGTAGCTCACTGTCTGCGTACCTTGCAGATCCTGCGTTACAGATGTCGGCGTTATTTTTGTTACTCTTGTTATATCCTGCGAAGTGTCCAGTGAAACAAGATTCGCATTTCCATAAGTAAGTCCGGCTGCCAAAGCGTCTTTTTCCTGCTGAGTCAGAAACTTTGTAGCTTCAACGGAATATCCGTTTGTCCTGTCCCCAGTAAGATACGCGTTTGCTTTAAAAGCAGATAAGGAATCATATCCGAGCGCTTCGGCCTGGGCTTCAGTCAGACCGCTTTCGCTTATTATTACATTCTGTAAATTATTTAATGCGTTCGTATAATCTGTACGATATTCGTATGGCATTTGCGAATATCCTGCTTGCGAATATTTTGCCACCATCGCTTCGTAATTATACTCGGCGCTTGCCAAAGCGGCGCTGTAAGGACCTTGTCTTACTTTGGCATCGGCATTAACCGTAGCAGTACCGGCATTCTCGTCAACGGTAACGCCGGTCTCATAGCCGGTTGCAGTAAGCACGGAGTTCTTGTTGGGATCGCTAAAACTGGAATCAGTTCTCGCAAAACCTGTGTTTTTATCGAATGTTATGCCGTTGTATGTAACAACATCCATACCTCCGATTTTCTTTTTCAGATAGGCGCTTGAAGGATCAAGATTGATGTTATCGAGATTTCCCCAGTCTGTAGTCGATGCGTTTACAGTGCCGTTTATCTGGTAGCCGTATCCGTCCTGATCCAGATCGCTTACTACAGTCTTAGCGCCTGCGGCCGCGGTCACCTGATTATTGTCAAGCGTAAAGTCCGTTATGGTTACCGTTACGAGTTTTGGTTTTCCGTCAGCTCCGGTAACTGTGGCATATTTGTTGGCGTAGCTGAGAGAGGGATTTACGTTCTGGTTATAAGAAGTAACCTTTGTGGGATCTATTCCGCCTTCTTTAAAGTAAGTAAACCCCTGATACGCGTCGTCGTCGCCTTTAACTTTTTGGTCGCCGAGCTGCGCCAGTATATCATAGTAAGCTTGATACGGATTATCCTGTTTCGTGCTGTCGCCGCTGCCGCTGTCCTTGCCGTCGGCGCCGGTAAGTGCATTAAGCTTATCGACAAGCGCGTTATATGCTTTTATCTGCGCGTTAGTCGTAGGCTTTCCCATTGCGTCAATCTGTGCTTTTAATTGTTGTATTTCAAGGAAGTTAGGCGTAAGAGCGTCTTTACCGATAGTAATGCCCGATTTATTAACCATTGTTCCGTCGGCGCCGAAAATAGTCGTGCTTGCGCCTACGGGAGTTCCGTTTCCGTCAAAGTAAGCCGTAACCCCTTGTCTTCCCGTAAAGCCGTCTTTGGAATAGGCTGAGTAAATAGTGGCTTCTTGCAGACCGCCGAGATTAAATCCGGGAATCGAGAAATCAAAACCGGGAAGTTTTGTAGTCCCGGACGTCTGTCCGGCAGCAACCGGAACGGTGGCAAATATCTGCTGAGTTGATTTTCTTCCGGCCTCAGGAGTCTTTGGGTCCTGCTCTCCGGCGTTAAATCCTTCGATGACGACTTCCGTCTTTCCGTTGACGCCCGGATAATTTCTCTGGAGCACGACAGTCTTTCCGTCGCCTTTCACATATGTGTCGGTATAAAGTTCGGCGCCGCTCTTGTCGTACACGGTTTCACTCTTAAAAATCCCGTGCACTTTCAGATAATCCACGCCGGCGTCAAAACCGCCGGCGGCCATCGCGGCGGCCATTTTATTATAATCGTCGGGAGTCATTTTTGACGGATCTACCGTCACTACCTTCTTACCGTCGGTATTTAACTTATCATCGCTATTGAAATTCATATCGTACTGAGTTACCGTTCCGGTCGCCGTATTCAAAATTATACCTTGGCTTGCAAGTTCCGTTCTTGAAGCAAGGTTGCCCAAAGCATTGGCGGCAGTTCCGTATAACGCAATTGACAGATTAGTAAGAGCGTCGTAAAGCGGCTTGCCGCCTTGTGATATTACATTGAGCAGGGTCTTTGCCTGTTGGACTGCAGTTGCGCTGGCATTGGGATTTCTCAGAGTATCGCTGGCGTTTTGTACCGCTGTTTCCATGGATTCTGTGACTTTAGTCTGCGTGTTGGTAATATCCTGTTTCTGCTGATCGCTCATCGTAGCGCTTGTATCTGCAGCAGCCTGAAGCGCTCTTAAATATTGATCCTGAGCAGTCTGCGGATCTGTAGCCGGCTGCGGATTTTGCGCGGTTTGATTATCAGGAGTTGTTTTATCCGGATTCAGGGCATTTGAATAAGTGTTTCCTGAGGAATTAACTGCTGCGGCCGCGACGTCGCTTGCCTTTGTATCGGCGGTTGTCATGCCGCTCCTGGCCGCATTGGTTGCGGTTGCCGCTCCCTGGGTTACATGTTCGCTTGCCGTCGTTCCGCCTGCCTGCTGGGCATACAAATCCGACTTTTTGGTAACGTCGTCTATAAGACCGTTAAGGGCATTTCTTTCATCATCGCGTTTTTTCTTAGCGGCATTGTAATCGTCTACGCTTACGGTACCGTTGATATAACCTTGCACCGTTTGCGCCCACGCATCGGCTCCGGCGTCATAATCGGCGCTTGCTCTATTCAGCTTGCTTTCGGCGACGCTGAGATCCAACGCAGTGGCTTTATCTTCATTCCCGGTCTTCGAAGCCGCGGCAGAGTAGGCGGCGACTGAGGTTTCAAAATTGTTATATGCGGCAGTCAGATTGGCATTCGCAGTGTCAAGGGCCTTCTGCGCAGCGACAAATTGCTGCGGCGAAAACGCATTGTCAAGATTCGCTTTTGCCCTATCAACCTGCGCCTGCGCGTCCGTAACAGCCTGTTGTTTTTGTTTGGCGTCGCTTGCCGCATTTATTTCGGCCGACGAATCGATTATATACTGCCCTATCGGCACGTTCTTATCCTTATTGACGTTCTTATTTCCGAGAGCATCGCCCACTTGTTGTCTGTATTTATCTATCGCCTCCTGGGACGCTCCGGCAGCTTTCATAGCCTGTTCTACCGCATTTGCGTCTGCGGCAGCCTGCTTCGCAGCAGCATCGCTGACTGTTCCGTCGTTGATGATTGCATCTTCAAGAGGTTTCATGCTTGCGGCGCTCTGTGCCTGGGCATCCACAACGGCTTGAGCCTGCGTAATCCTGTCGGAGGCGCTTCTGTCCTTGGCACCGTCTGTAAAGCCTATATTTTTCAAAGCGGTATTTACCGCGTCTTCGGCTTTGGCGGAATTCCCGGTTTTGTCGGCCGCTGTTTGATATGCGTCCAGCGATGTTCCCAAATTCTTTAAAGCGGCGTCATACTGTTGCTGCGCTCTCTGTAAAGCAGCCTCGGACTGCGGAGTATCAGCATTTTGCATATTGCTTTTTGCCGCGTTCAACGCCGATTTCGCATTATTTACCGTTGTCTGGTTGTCAGTCACAGTTTTACGCGCATTCTGCTCCGCGGCAGAATTCCTTATCTGATCTCCGAGAGAGGTTTTCGTATCGGTGCTATTGTTTCCCAGCTGGGTCATCACGCTTTTCTTGTAAGCGTCCTGTTGTTCCGTTGAAACGCCGGCGTCTTTCATTGCCTGCAGAACCGCTTCTGCGTCCGTTGCCGCCTGATTCGCATCGCTGTCGCTGACGGCAGTATTATTTGTTATGCCGGTTGTAACTTTCCCTGTGCTTACTTTGCTTATATCTATGGCTGTAGTAACGCTTGCGTCATTTCTCATCTTTTCTTCGACTGTCGTGCCTTTTCCGGGATACTGCAATCCGCCGGTTGCAGCGGCGGCAAGATTGTCTGCTCCGGCCTTGTCGCCGGCGGCATTCATCGCAGCTATTGTCTCATCGGTGGCTTTTCCTTCCGCTGCTTTCGCGTCGATAATATTCTGCCTTGCCTGTTGTTTCTGTTCCGGCGTTGCTGTCGGCGAGTTTATTACGGACTGGTTTTGGGCCACAGTCTGCGCAGTTGCCGCCTGCTGGTCTTTCAATGCTGTCTGGCTGTCAACGACATTCGCTGCTTCGTTTATTCTCTGCGAAGCGGATTTCTGGCTTCCGTCTGCATTTTTAGCCGAGCCGCCCGTGTATCCTATATTTCCCAGCGCCTGCTGGACCGCAGCTTCCGCTTTGTCTGAATTTCCAGTTTTACCGGCAGCCGTTTGATAAGCGTCCAAAGACGCTCCCAAATTCTTTAAAGCAGCGTCATACTGCTGCTGAGCGTTCATGAGATCAATGCCCGACTGTGTGGTATGCGAATTATTGTTCTTTGCCGCATCCAACGCAGCTTTCGCATTATTTACCGCTGTCTGGTTGTCAGTCACAGTCTTACTGGCATTCTGCTCCGCGGCAGAGTTCTTTATCTGATCGCCCAGCGATATGCTCGTATCGGTGCTGTTGTTTCCAAGCTGGGCCATCACGCCTTTTTTGTAAGTTTCCTGATCTGCCTTTGAAACACCGGCGTCTTTCATCGCCTGCAGAACCGCTTCTGCGTCCGTTGCAGCCTGATTCGTATCGCTGTCGCTTATTGTAGTACCTTTATTTTTAGCGTCGGTAACCTTTCCGAGGCTTCCGTTGCTTATGCTTATCGCCGTCGTAACGCTTGCGTCGTTTTTCATCTTCTCTTCGACTGTCGTACCTTTGCCGGGGTATGTCAATCCGCTTGTAGCGTCGGAAGTAAGTTTATCGGCCCCGGCTTTATCTCCCGCGGCGTTCATTGCCGCTGCCGCGGCGTCCGTAGCTTTGCCTTCGGCTGCTTTCGCGGTTATAATAGCCTGCCTTGCCTGTTCCTTTTGAGCCGCCGTGCTTGTCGGTGAATTAATCACGCCCATATTCGCATCGGTTATGACTTTAGTAGTCGCTTGCTGGTCTTTCAGCGCATCCTGAGCGTTCACCACGGCGACAGCCTCGTTGATCCTTTGCGACGCGCTCTTGGGGTTGTTTTTCCCGTCAACAGCACTCCCGCCTGTATAGCCGATAGTTTGTAATGCGCTGTTTACAGCAGCTTCACCTTTGGCGCTGTTGCCCGTTACTCCGGCAGCCTGCTGGTAATCGTCAAGCGCCGTTCCAAGCTCTTTCTGCTTCTCTTCCAGATTCTTTTTGGCACTTTCTATAACCGACGCCCTGACATAGTCAGGCATGCCGGCCGGCGTGTTTTGCTGGGCTGCTTTTACCGCATTCTGTGCATTTACCACATCCGCTTGTTTTGCTGCGACGTCTTTCTCGGCGTTTATCTCTTTAAACGAATCTTTTATTTTATCGCTCGCGCTCTTATTGCTCTTATCGTTATTCCCCAGCGCTTTCAGCACATTCTGATCCTGCTGATCTGCAATCTTTTCATCATTGCCCGTATTCTTTAACGCATCTCTTACAAGAGCGTTGGCATTCAAAACATCCTGCTGATCGGCATCGCTTATGGATTTTTGATTGGGATCTTTTCTCGCATCGGTTACTTTCTTCACCGCCGCGTTCTGCATGTCTATAGCCGTGCCGACCGTAGAATCGTTTCTCATTTTGTCTTCAAGCGTTTTCCCGTTGCCGCCGTACTTAATTCCTTTGTTTATATCCGTTGTTATCTTATCTGCGGCTGACGTGTTTCCTATATCATTAAGATGTTTTACGGCTGCGTCGGCTGTGGCTCCTCTGTTTGCGGAAGCGGTTATTACCTTTTGTCTGGCTGCTTCCTTATCCGCCGCCGTCGCATTTTTGTCATCCAATACTTTATTGTAATTGTTCTGCGCCTGAGTCTGCTGCATTGTCGCGACGTTCACTTTCACATTCGTCACAAATGTATCTACCGTATTTTTTACATTTTTAACGGCATTTGAAAAGAAATTGCCGATTGATCCGAAAAGCGAAGGTTTGCTCTGAGCCGCCGGCTGTTGTTTCGCGCTCTGTTGCTCGGCTTTTGCCTGTTTGGCTTCCTGCGCATTCTTAGCAGTTGTATTTGCCTGTTGGGTATTACTATTTTTCGTCTGCTTTGCGACCGTAGGCTGTGCCTTAGGCGCAGCCTTATTATCGCTCTTTTTATCAAGAGCAACTGCCGTCTTCGGTTTTTGCGGATCCGGCTTGAATATCATTCTGATTTTCTGTACCAATCTGGTACGTACCACCGTCTTAGTCCTCGTGACAACAACGTTATATACGTACGAAACCAATTTCGATATTAGCCCTCCGATTAAACCAAGCAGTCCGCCTGCTTTAACAGATATAGTTTTATACCCGGTCCTCTGTTCCGTAGTCTGATACGACACCGTGGCATTGTAACTTTCAGACGCCATATACGTCTCTGCTTCCATCATTGCGCCCTTTGTCGCCTTCATATTGGAAGTGCTTAACTTTACTGCGCTCTTTTGTTCAGCCACTCCCTTGGAATCGGTCAAAACTTTTATCTTGCCGTCTTCTCCCACCGCATTATATTTAACGGCCTTGCCGCTGGCGTCTAATACCTTGTCGCCGTTTTTGTCCACGGCTTCTCCGCCCGTCATCGCCTTCTTAAATCCCTCTTCGCTGTACGTCACGGGCTTGCCTTTGTTTACATTCGGATCAGTCACGCTGAATTCACTCTTGCCGTCGGCTCCGGTGCCTTTTGTCACCGTTATATAATGATCTCCGTTAACCCATAATATTCCGCTTTCGCCGTCTTTAAGCCCTTTCATAAAGTCGTCAAGGCTTACTCCGACTCCGGCGCTGTCTTTGCCGTGTTCCGTGAGCACCGTGTTCATCGCGTTCATACTGGTCATCAACTGGTTGTTCTTTATGCTGTCTTTGCCGAAATTGCCTGTCGATATGTCCACCAGCAGCGATTGCAGCGCCAGTACGCCTTTATTCGTCGCATTCAATACTGTCGCCAAGGCGTCGGTTGCGCAGTTTGCTATCTTCCCTCCCTGCGCAAGGAAATTTTTAAGCACATCCATCGCGTTATCAAATGTCTTGCCGGTGCTGTCTGTCTTTTTCGACTCTTCTTTTGCCTTATTCAGCTGGTCTATCACTTCCTGATCGCTCAATCCGCTTTGCTTCGCAAGCTCGCTTATCATTGCAGGATCATATCCGCTGTCCTTCTTTACATCTTTCGATGTTTCAGCCGGTTTTACCGCACTTTCAGTCTTTTTGGAATTTTCTTTTGCCTTATTCAGCTGATCTATCACTTTCTGCTCGCTCAATCCGCTCTGCTTTGCAAGCGCGCTTATTATTGCAGGGTTATATATATTGTCTTTCTTTACTTCTTTCGATGTCCCGGATAGTTTTACCGCGTTGTCAGTCACACTTGCGGCTGCGGAGGTCAACGTGCCGTTTAACACGCTTCCAAGGCTCTTCGCGGCGCTTCCCGACGCGCTTGTTTCTGCGGCTACTTCCTTTGTCGCGACATTAACTTTTGCATCGCTTAAATTCTTATCAAATACGCGGAATAGTTCCGTGAAGAATAATCCCTTTGCATTCTTATTTATGGAGTTATCCTGCTGCTTGGCGCTGCCTTTGACAAGCGATATCCCGGTATCCTTATATACGTTGCCTTCCATACTTATCGTATTTTTAGCTTCGGTGACATCTATGCTGCCGCTGTGGTTGGCATACGCCATCGCTCCCGCGGCTTTGCCTACAAATATGTTGTCGCCTGTTATATCGCTCTTATACAGAGAAATCTTTTCCTGGTCTTGCGCCGCGTCGTGCACGGCAATAAGTTCCACGCCTAGTTTCTCGCCGCTTTCCTGCACTTTCTTTATTGTAACGGGCGTGACGTTTGCGCTGTCCTTCGGATCTTTCTTTATCATTCTGGAAAGTTCCGCTTTCTTCTCGCTGCCGCTGGCCTCGTTTACGCCCGAGCCCTTGCCCACTTCGTCGGTCTTGCCTTTTACATTCTCTTCTATTTTGTTGCCTTTCTCGGCTTTCTTGTCAACGCCTTCATCGCTTTTCTCGGATTTTTTTACCGCTGTTTCCTGCTGCTCTTTACTTGCCTCAGTTTTATTGTCCTTTACCTTCTCCTCGGCTTTATTATCCGTTTTCTTGCTCTCGGCAGCGTTTTTATCATTTTTATCCGCTTTCTTTGACGCGGTTTCCTGCTCTTTGGCGGTTTCGTTCTTATCCTTCGTGTTCTGTTCAATCTTATTATCGGCTTTATCTGTTTTCTTCTCTTCGACAGCAGGGCTGTTAGCTTTCTTCGCTACGCTTCCCTGCTCTTTGCCCGATTCGGTGCTGCCGACCGTAAAACGGTCGGTTATATATCCCGCCGCTTTCTTAATTGTATCTCCGGCAACCGCAAGCGCGCCTTTATTTTGGTTTTGATCATAAGCAACGGGTGCTGCGCCCGCGGCGGTAGAAGGTTCCGCGTCTTTCTTAACCGTATCGCCGGCAACCGCAGGCATATCTTTCTTTTGATTTTGTTCGGCTTCGGGTAAAACGCTTGTTTTGTTGTCGGAGACGGGAATATTGATTTCCTGCTCTTTAGAGATTTCCGTGTTGCCGGTTGTAAAACGGTCGGTTATATAGTCTGCAGCCTTCTTAAATGTATCGCCGAGAGTCGTAAGCATGCCTTTATCTTGGATTTCATCGGAAGCAGCGCCCGAGTTGTTAGACACGGAAGCACTGTTGTAATCTCCGTATGTCTTCACAAATGAAGCCTTATCTCCGGCAACTCCGCCGTTTTGAAAGTATTCGTTTGCGCGGGCTGTCAGATCAGCCTCGGCATTTACCTTCACGTTCTTGTCTTGCGAAGCGTCTCCGAAACTGGTGACGACAACTTTATTATCTTCCGCATTCCATGTGCCGACTATCTTGACATCGCCGTTTCTGTCCTTGATTTCTACGTTGTTATACTCGTTAATCTTCATCTCTTTCGCGTTAAGCTCTTTTTGTAAATCGGGGCTCAGAGTGCTGTTTTGCGACGGATCAGACCCGACGACATTAGCGTTTACGGCTGCGCTCTGCCCGGGGTTTAAAACCATCGAGCTTCTTGAGCCTTCGTCGGCTACCTGCTGCGCGCGTTTTTGTTTGTCAAATAATGTGTTGTCAGTATCGTCCGCGGCAAACGCCGGAAGATTGACCAAGTTCACTATAAAACATACCGCCACGATAAGCGATATGCTTTTCATGAACAGGTTTTTCCCCCAGTAATCGCGAAAATAATCAACAATCTTTTGTTTTAGTTTCATACTTCCCCCGTGCTGTATTTTATTTTTCCGTCTTGTTATTTTTTGTTCCTAAAAAAATAAAAACCTCGGCATCTTTAAACGCACTTTATGCCGAGATTTTTATTCTCTTTCCGAAGCCGATTATTGAGTCTTCAGACAGATCTTTCCTGTGCCTTACAGCGTATATAAATATCAAAAATAACAATAATATCAGACCACCGCCCCCTCCGTATAACTTTCCGTAGGAAAACAAAAACGCGTTCGCAACGTAATTTGAACTGAAATCATAAGCCGCGCCCGCCGCGCCTGAGCCGCGCTGCTGGTTTACTCTTTTCTTATCCAGAGTCTTTTGCAGAATTATAACGGCGTAATCTCCGGTAGGATTTTTCTTTTTGGCATTATCTTTTGTTGAAACCGGCGTGTTTTCCGTCGATTCGAATTTAAAAATATACTTAAAAATATTGCCGCTCAGAGAATTGGACATCATCGTAAGCGAATCTCTGCATTTGCTTAACACGGTTACGGCCGCATTGTGAGTGGCCGCGGCGAGCACTAAAACGAAGCTGAATTTACCCAGTTCCATCGTCGACGGGGTAAATCCGTTCACAGACATTGCCGTAAATATAAAAACCGCTATCATCTTCTTTCTAAAGAAGAATAGCTTCTCAAATATGCTTTGAGATGATGAAACAACGTTTGCTTTCAATTGCTCACCTCGGCGGCACATAAACCGCGTATAATAATTATACAAAAAACTTGTTTTTTTCTAATGAAAATGAGGTAAAATTTTTGTGAAAAATAAATCTTCCGGTTCGGTAGTAATATTGTATGGGTATTTGCTTATTTTTTCAATGATTTCTTTAATAGGGTTTCTCTCTAAAAACCCTGTTTTTGTCATGCGGGCTTGACCCGCAATCTCCGCTTCATGTCTAAATTGCGGCTCAGAGGCAAGTTTTTAAGGAAATCTGTAGGTCAAACTAAAGAAATGCGAACCGGTGGAATCTCTTATGCCGCCTATCAGCAGCCCGAAAGCATAATCTATGCTAAGCCTGGATTTCTTATCTCTGCCGAATTCAAACCCGTAACCTGCTCCAAAGTCTATTTGTTCGCTCCAGCCGCCCATTCTTAAGGCAAGAGCTCCGTCAAGAATACGGCTCTCGGCTCCTACTTTTATATCATTTTGTCCGTTTCTGTTTTGCCAATCGGCAGCTATCGTAAAATACGGCAAGTGCAATATAGGCAGATCTTTATTGAAATACGCTACGCCCAAAACATTCGTAGCATATATAGGATCGCCCATTCTCAAACCTATATCAGGTGCGTTCAAATATTTGCCGCTGTATCCTACTGATATTCCGTTTGAAAATCTGGCAAGCACGCCAACATCAAATGCCTGAGTTTCCTGTATTATGGTGTTTCCCGGCCCATCTACATTATCCGTTTCTACCCTCAGGTATCTGGCATTAACGCCTGCGCTAAGCTGCATCCAGTCGGCTTTAAGTCCTATAAGCGAAAAGATATCATTAAGTCCTCTTGCATATCCTATGCTCATATCGCTTTCGCTTCTCACGCCGGTTGAGCCTTCGTATGCCCACGCCGCCGAAAAACTGCCTATTCTTTTATCGAGCGGCAGCACAAAAGCGGCATAATCAAAGCTTATGTCAACTCCTTCAAGCCCTGTAAATGCTTTTGACGACATGAATGTTACTTCGGGTTTATCCATTACGGCTATTCCTGCTATATTGTATAGCGGCGCATCGGAGTCGTCCGCGACGGCCGTATACGCCGTTCCCATACCAAGCGCTCTTACGCCCCAAAACGTGGTAAGATACGCGCCCTGTGCCTGGGAGCTGAATAGTCCGGCCATAATAATTAACGCAATGATCTTTTTTATCATCGTTTACCTTACAAATGCAATCTGTCCGCTTATTATCTTTCCGTTAACGCTTATCTGATAAATATATGTGCCTGATTCGACGTAGGTACCGTCGTCGCTTCTTCCGTCCCAGGCAAACGGAGGCGCCGTCAGCTTCCTGACCTGCTTTCCGTTAAGGTTATATATGGTTACGGAATCGCCGACATTGAGATTATTAAATTGCAGAAGATTGGGATAACTGAACGCGGTGATTACAGGCCTGTAATCATTATCCGTCAAATTAGAGAGATTAAATATTGCATAATAGCCGAGCTTTGTGCCTGTGAGGGAAAGGGTGACCGTAGCGGTGTGCATCTGCGTATTATTTGTAGAGTTTACTTTTTGCCATTTATTTGTCAGCGGGTTCCACCATCTGACCTCTATTTTGGTTATGTCTGCCGGCATATCGCCGTAGTAAAGGGCTATTGTAGGATAAAGAGCTGAATTTGAAATAGTAATATCCGGGTCGAATTTATACGTGATTATAGGCGAATCCGGAGACGACGGCGGTATGGCCGCCTCTCCGACGTACATTTCGGTTATCGTAAAGTAACTGTTAACCGGCAGCGCCCCTCCGAGAAACGATAAGGTCGTGTCGCCTCTGAGCTGATGTCCGCTCTGTAACGTCAAGGTTCCGCCGGTTGCGGCAGACACATTGTTGCCCCTGGTCTGGTCAAGGCCGGCGACGGTAAAACTCCCGTCTGCCGGATAGTATCCGATAGTGCCGTCTGCGGCCTTAGCGGATATTCTGTAAGATACTTGCGACGAGCTGGTGGGTATATTAACGTTATCGGTATAAAAATTGAATATTCCTCCGCTGGCGAGTACGCTGGTAATAGTCGCGCCGGCCGTTTTTACCGCGGCGTCGTCATTTGTGTAATACTCGATTTTTATGCCGTCCGCCGCAAGCTGAAGCGAACCTCCGGTAAGCTGCACGGTGCCTACGGCCACCAAAAGTCTCATATTGTTCGATACTCTATTAATAGGAGAGTGCACAATGGTAACCACAGTGGCAGGTGTAAAAAAAGATATCTCTACGCTTATAACTTTGCTGGAATTGTTTTTATTGAGCATCTGCGGATAAGACACGGATTGCCCGCAAAATACGGAGAAACATATTAGGATGATAAAAACAAGTTTTTTATTCATATCGGAAATCCACTATTATATTGCGATTTCTGTATGTATATCCCCCGGATGCGTTGGTGAAATCCGCGATAAAATATACCCTTATCATATAGTCATTGCCAGCAAGGTCTCCCGGGTCAAAATAAAGAGTTCCTGTTTCATAATGCATTCCTGTTCCATCAGAATAAGGAGGAACCAGATACCAAAATCTGTGAATGCCTCTCATGTCCGCAAGTGTTATGTCGTCGCTTCCGTAGTATACTGTCGAGCCGGACGCGTTCGTAAAAGTACTGATATCTTTCATTTCGAACCAGGAAGCCCATGTGTTGCCCCAGCCTATATTGAACAAAGCATCCGCGTCGGTTGAAGACAGAGAATAATAATACGGAACGGCTTTCCATCTCATGGTAAGCATATTATTCGGCAGATCCAAACAGACAAGCCCTGTAGGCGTTGCGGTGCTCAATGAACCCGTATAGTAGGGATTCGAAACAGTCGCG
>Ga0123357_10006728_pt1 | contig 14094 bp, 10 predicted proteins | sample TergutEmb28metaG_FD_89873 | JGI IMG/M metagenome (GOLD analysis project Ga0123357, IMG submission 89873) | Embiratermes neotenicus P4 segment gut microbial communities from Petit-Saut dam, French Guiana - Emb289 P4 | ecosystem: Host-associated > Arthropoda: Insects > Digestive system > Gut ... | reverse complement strand
GAGGAGGATGAGATGAACTGATATTTAACACTTAGTAAAAAGGGGAACTGAAGCATGCAAGGAAGACGTAAACGTGGAGATCACAGGGTAAATGGGAAAACAGTCTTTACTGCACCCGAAAGTAGCAACCTGTGAAGATGAGCACTCGATTCATGCTTTCCGCAATAAGGCAAAATGGCGTTATAATGAGAATTTCTCCATTCCATAGGTGGTGTCATATTTGATCACAAGCGGAAGTACTACTACCCTGTCAGGAAGATGAATTTATTAGAAACATACACGCATTCTATGACGGAGACTATGGGAACTGAATGACTGTGCACGGGACCAAATTTTTCACTACTAATCCAGATGCACATGCTTCAGAATTCTTGAGAAACGAAGTGTAACATTTTCACAAACACATATCACAAGGTTTTGCCATACATAAAGACTACGTGATCTTGGCTTTTGGAGGTTATAAATTATGTCAGTTCAAAAAAGTAAATCAACATAAATATTTCACATTATACGAGGGGTGCTGGTAAGTCATTAGCCCGACCTAGTTCCCGATGTCGTAGGACGGAATCGATAGTGTCGTTGGATAGAGGGGTCTGTTCATGTGCCGAACTAAAAGTCTTTTCTTCTTACAGAGGCAGAAAGAAAGCACGTCAGACGACCAGCCTGATTTCAACAACATGGAGATGCGAGCTGTCATCAAGGTTTTTTTTTTCTTGCAAGGCAAGGCGCCGAAGGAAATTCACGCCATTCTGAAAGAAACATTAGGGGAACATGCACCATCGTATGCCACCGTCAAAAACTGGGTGGCCCGTTTTAAAAGTGGTGGTTTTTCCACCTGTGATGCGCCTCGTCCTTGACGACCCAAAAGAGTGACCACATCGGGGATTATTAACCAAATTCACAAGCTAATCTTGGAAGACCGCCGTATTTCGGTTAAATCAATAGCTGAGCAACTGAACATCTCACGTGAGCGGATTGACTCCATCATTCATGAAGATTTGGACATGCCGAAGCTCTCCGGTAAGCGGGTCCCGAAATGCCTGAACGCGGATCAAAAACTTCAACGGTGCCAGTCGTCTGAGCAACATTTGAAATTTTTTCGGCTCGATCCAAATGATTTTTTGTTGTCATTGATGACCATGGACGAAACCTGGTTATATCACTATGACCCGGAGACAAAGCAACAATCAATGGAGTGGCGTTATAGCGGCTCACCCCAACCCAAAAATTCCGAGTGCAAAAATCCGCTGGAAAAGTTCTTGCCTCGATTATTTGGGATCAAGACGGCATCTTTCTCATTGATTATCTTCCAAAGGGCCAAACTATCAACGCGGAGTATTACTCATCTCTGCTGGTGCAATTAAAGGAAATTCTGAAGTAAAAACGCCGCGGGAAGTTCACCAAGGAGGTCGTGATCTTGCACGACAATACCCCGCCTTACCGGGCACTTACAACCCAGAAGAAGCTGACCTACCTGGGCTTCCAGTGTCTTGATCACCCACCCTATTCTCCAAATATGGTCCCATCGGACTACCACCTGTTCCCCGGACTGAAAAAAAAAACAATTGTCTCCATTTTTCTTCCGACGCGGAGGTCATTGCTGCCGCGGAGACCTGGTTGGACAAACTTCTGATTTCTTTGAATGGCTTGCATAAGTTAGAGCAACAGGCTAAGAAGTGTATTGAGCTTCGCGGTGAGTATGTTGAATAAATCCCGAGTTTGGTCGTTGTAGCTTGTTTTCTTCCTGGTCAGGCTAAGGACTTATCAGTACCCCCTGTATTCCACGCAGTTTGATAATGCACGGTAAAATGTCAGTCCTTGTGACTACCATCAATGTACAACATCCATAAAAATTAACAAGTAATTATATAAAAGTAAATAAAATTAACACACGGCTTCACTTTGATGTGACGAGGCCCGTTGAGTTTCGACTTGGTTAAAGCCTCAGTTACCCCGATCCAAACAATCTTAATTACAGTCGTCGGTGCAATACGTATCGATGTTCAAGAATCATCACCAGGCACACTTCCACACAACTAAGATTTAACTGATCTATCATAGTAGCAATATCATATTACAGTTTTCTTAATTTCAAGAAAAGCAAAATTTTGGCATAACTACAACACCTTAAGTAATATACAGAGTGAGTCTCTCGCTAGAGGCCCCAAACTATTGTCTATGTATACTGTCGAAGAGCGCGGGTTTCTCCTTCGTAAATACCGGCAAACAGGTTCATTTAAAGCAAGCCAGACGGCATTTGGAACGGAATTTGGTGAAAGACATGCACCATCGAAGTGTTGCAACCAGAAATTGCTTCAAAAGTTAGAGACAAAGGGAAGCAGATCTAACGCCTGCCGACTTCTTTCTTTGGGATCTATTGAAGGGTAAAGTGTACAAAAATACACCCCGCACAATCGAACAACTCAAAGACGCTATACGCCAAGAGATTCAAGCCGTCAACGTCGACGCTTTGAGAAAAGTATTCCATAATTTGGAGAAACGCATTCCAGTGTGCTTGGATGTGAAAGGAGACCAGTTTCAGCATCGATTATGAGCAGGTCCTAATTTGCATCGTTCCCGGTATGTGTATATAAATTTTCAAGTCATTATATCAATAACATAGTTTTTTTATGGACAATAGTTTGGGCCTCTAGCGAGAGACTCTACCTGTATAATTAACGTAACAAAAATTTACCTTAATTAATGGGAATTTTTTCGTTTTATAATGGAAACCGCACTTCATAACGATGGCTATATAACATACATTTAGGCTAAAATACTAATAAATTTTTCCATGATATTTTACCTTACATTTAACATATTTACACTCATTAAATGTTGGCCCGATAGCTCAGTCGGCATAGCGACTGACTACGGACTGGACGGTCCGAGATCGTATCCCGGTGGGGATGAGATTTTCCGCCCATTCAGACCTGTCCTGGGGCCCACCCAGCCTCCTGTAAAATGGGTACCGGGTCTTTCCCGGGGGTAAAGTGCGGCCGAAGCATGGTGCTGACCATTCACCCCCTTTTAGTGCCGCGGTCATGGAAGAGTAGAGCTATACCTCTGGCCACCCTGTGGGCCAGACCGGGCCTGTAACGGAACCACTTTACCTTTTTTTACACTGATAAATATCTATTTGGATACTGTTAATGAACCTGGGATTCCTGACCGTTTTAAAAACGTACAGATGTAAGAAAGTTTGTGGCAACTTTTACTTATTGCAATGGAGTTTGTCTGATTATTAGTACCTGAAACTGAAACATTCGGAAATAAGATTAGTACAATTGTTTTATCGAAGAATTCCACACTCTGCCTACGAAAACTGACAGCTACTTCTCTTCTTCCACGTTCTTGGGAGTCCAATATGGATGAATAAAATATGATCTACATTAGACAATGTCAAAAGCAAGACATTGAAAAAAACGCACCGCCATAAAGCAAGTTAAAGAATGAGGTGTCAAATAAGACAAAATATAGAGACAGGTCTATTGGTTTGAAAGGGATAATAATAATAATAATAATAATAATAATAATAATAATAGGTTTAGGACTGTTCCTCTTTATCTTGAACATGTTCTTGATCTTTCTTTGTCTTGGTCTCCCCAGATCACGGCATCCGCTCGGATGGCATTCGAAAGCCAAAAGTTGGAGACGAAATTCATCCCGTGTTGTCACCTGCTTTCTCCGTCTTTCTTGGTACTGGATGATGTCTTCAACTATGCGGGGTGCTTTTAATTGTTCACGGATGCTTGTGTTTCTTTTGTACGAAGCTTGGTGAAACCTAAAAGTGGTCTTGGAATTCTCATCTGTACCGCTTCTAAATTTCTGCACATCTTCCATTTAAAATGCAAACTTCAAAGACATATCTAGGCGTTGTCTTCGATACGATAATATGCAGGCGTAGTTTCAGTTCGGTATTATTAAGTTTGCTAGAATTTATTTTACTTGTGCCTTGTACTTTATTACACTTTTGGATATTTATCTCAATGTCCTTTTTAGTATATAAGTTACAAATTTTTGCATATACATTAATAAAAACACAAATCCTTGTAAACCCACATTTTAAAATATAACTTCCTACTGACGTCTCACAACGGCTTTCTAAATGAAAACGTTGTTTAATCTAAAGATGATTTATTTCGGATAACATGTTCACAATCAAAGTTTACATCGTTCTCTGTTCTGTATTCCTTCGGGCTAAGTTAAATCTTACGGTCCCTGGATATTTCTTCTTCCACGTGGTCTGCATTCCAATCAAGCCTGGGGATTGTAACATCTGGAAATTTCCCTGAATAAAATTTCCAGTACACCAGTCATGAATAAACAGTTTACTTTTCACGGAAGAGGGATGGGTGACGACTATTCAGTACATTACTATCTTACAAACAAACATAATTCAACACACGACTGTTTCATCTCCAATTGTAGGCATTTTAAATGTTATGGAATGATGACTCCACGTACGTATGCATTTTAAATTTAACACATTTCGTAGTTTACGGCACAGTGGTAAGTATTTGTGCCAACTTCTGCAACATTTAAAAAATCTTCACTTCTCTGACGTATAGTATTTATTTCGTAAGATTCCCAAAACCAACACCGATTATTTCCCTAAACAGAATTAATTGAAGTGTGTTGGAAGTGGAGATGGAGTTTGTTCTCTGTGAGACAAATATTGGCTTTTTACATATTATGTAGATTAAATGAAGATTTCGAAGGCTTCATTCTTGTTCCCTGTTTTACACTTCTGTAAGTGCAGACGCATTCTGTAAGTGCAGTCTCATTCTATAAGTGCAGTCGCATTCTGTAAGTGCAGACGCATTCTGTAAGTGCAGACGCATTCTGTAAGTGCAGTCGCACTCTGTAAGTGCAGACGCATTCTGTAAGTGCAGTCGCATTCTCTAAGTGTAGTCGCATTCTGTAAGTGCAGACGCATTCTGTAAGTGCAGTCGCATTCTGTAAGTGCAGTCGCATTCTATAAGTGCAGTAGCATTCTCTAAGTGTAGTCGCATTCTGTAAGTGCAGACGCATTCTGTAAGTGCAGACGCATTCTGTAAGTGCAGTCGCATTCTCTAAGTGTAGTCGCATTCTGTAAGTGCAGACGCATTCTGTAAGTGCAGTCGCATTCTATAAGTGCAGTCGCATTCTCTCAGTGTAGTCGCATTCTGTAAGTGCAGACGCATTCTGTAAGTGCAGTCGCATTCTGTAAGTACAGGCGCATTCTCTAAGTGTAGTCGCATTCTGTAAGTGCAGTCGCATTCTGTAAGTGCAGTCACATTCTGTAAGTACAGGCGCATTCTGTGCATGCAAGTACAGACATGTATAAAGCTATCTCGGTAGAGAGTCATTTATCATAACGAATCTTTAAATTCAGGTCACAATTTCACTAATGTTGATTTTTGAGGATTTTCAGCCACGTCGCTTGTAGACACACATCTTTAGACAGCTTGTCAAATCAGGCAAAATCACTTTCTAAACTCTGTTTCTCATATTCGCCGATCCACAGTATCCTAACATTTGTCATAAATCCAATACAACGTTTGTAAATAATTCAACAGGAAGTGTTTTCATTCGTTATAAAAGTTGGTACGTTATCTGTTGCCAATCATGTTGCCGTATTTCTTTTCGATCCCCTTTACGTGTCTGTCTCTCCCCCTTTTCCTTCCTAGGTCTCCTTAGTTTTATTAAAATATTAAGTAAATACACGTATATCTCCCGTACATGTACTTACGGAAGAAGGAAAACGTTAGCGAACAATACCAGCCGCGCTACGTAACACGTTACTGCAATCCTATCCCCGCGGTCCGATTCAACTCGTAAGCGCAAATAAATACAGTAAAATACCTGGACTTGATAACATTGAATGTGGAAGCCTGTACATGTTTTGTAGAATTCTAAGTCCAGGCCACTTGAAAATTAACACCATTTATCGAGTACCGTGGGTAACTATGTCATCTTTAAGCGCGAAAAAAAAAAATTATACACAAACACGCAAGCGTCAAACTGGCTTTTCTTTGGATAAAATGCCACTAAAAATTACACTAATTCTATATAAAAGAACAGATAATATAATTTGGATAGTTCTACGTCCAGAAGATTAATCGATTCATGTGATAACGTTGGTCCTGTTACCATTTTTCGAACAAAGTTTACGTTAAGATATTCAGGGGAGGTATATTAAGGTGATGCTGACATATAAAAAAATATATCATTAAAGGGATATGTGAGGGATTAAGTTTTGTGATAGAGGCTACGGAGACAGTATGTTCTTCTGAGAAGTTATGTGTTATAATCACCAACACTAGTTACGATGGCATCAGACTTCTTTATACCATAAGTACACATAAACTTCACCAAACTCAATTAGTTACCCACAAATTGTGTTCCATAAGGAATGTAGATTTCAGAACATTTACGGCCCAGTTAAATCACTTCGGTGGTTTGATTCCGACTAAAGACAGGATCTGTACCTTAATTTTCACGAAAACACAGCCATCTTTGTGAACATCTTGATTTGTAAGTCTAATGAAATCCTTGGCACGTTGCCCTCTTCTCTGTGTCTTAAAGTTTGGGAGAAGTTTTAACGCAACATTGCGTCTCTGTTTTACGGTGGGTTAACACTCTAAGGAGGAACAGGGAGGTTCAGCTTTAAACTGACACGATGTAAGAGGGTGCATTTAGTGCTATGTTTAACACTCACAACAGAGCGCCAAAAGCATTCTTCAAAAAGAGAAGCATGTAGTTTAAATGACGGTAAATGTACTTTTACTGCAGCAAGGCAAAATAAAACAATAAAACCCCCGTGCAAGTTCTAAGGTTCTCACAGCGTTGTACCTGAATATACAAGTCTTCTGAGATGTTATGCTATGTCCACTCGTAAACAGTTACGGGCGTTTTGTAGAACCGTAGTGAGTTCATCCTGGAGGTCAAAGAGAGAGACACACCATTTTAGGACTGTTTATTCCCGAAGATTGAGGCACTACGAATCTTCGAAACGTTGGTCAAAGCCTCACATCCCAGAAGATATGAACCTTTAATAATAGTGCTGTATCTGAAAGTGGCTGTCCTAACTGTAGCCCTCTAAACATGAACACGTCTCTAGACGAGAGTTTTCAAATTTCACCGGAACATCTGCTATCCTGACTGAGGATTTAGTGGTCTTCTTCACCGATCAAGAAGAATACTTGGATACTAACTCGACTAGACCACTAGAGCTTCTTTCCAAATCCTAGAAAATTCATCATTGATCAATCAGCCCACAGTCCGATAGAGCCTACGCCACCGGCAACTTTATAAAAAAATCCACTAAATAAAGTGGGCCTATAGGCTTCCGTTGAGACAGGCCTATGACAACCCTTTAATTTACAGTAATCAACAACAAACGAATTACTATGAACATTGGGCACATAGTTGGCCTGTAATTTAGTTCTCTTAATCCAAATAAATTTTCATCAGTGTCAAGACTAACTACTTCATGTTCCTCAAATTTTGTAAGAACAACACGGAATAAAGCACTTTGATCCAGCAAGAAGCAGCACTCATCCCCCTCCCCCAGATACGCCCCATTAATTGCACACAAACCGTCCATATACTCACTGTCTACTTATTTACTATCTATTTCAACTGAAGTCCACAACCTAAGCCTGTAATTCCTATGCTGTATCTCTTCATTAAATTTGCCTATCAAGATTCTCTATTCACTTGATAACACTCCGAGGCCTGCAACATTCACCTGCCATTTTAAACCTCTTTAGTTTTCTGTCCCATTAATTATACGCTACAGTATAGGCATATCAAATGATATTCTAATGCAGAGACAAGTATATGTGACAAGGAGACCAAGGAGTAGAACTGCCAGCAAACGTTAGTGACGTGTTTATCAACCTAAACACATCATAGCGATAACGGTCATGTTACGAAGAGACGTTATTTGTTTCATGTGCTGTTTAACGACGAAGATACACTCCACTTTACAAATACATAAAAAATATTGCGCCAATGAAAGGAATGCCTCTTAAAAAGTACATCTTTCTAAGCTAAAGACTCGACCATGTCACGTTTAATTGTAAAGTCTACAGCATCAAACAATTCTTATGTCACATTTTCGTAAAACGTTTGAATATAAAACTAAATCTCTACCCGTTTTTATAAAATATATTTAAAATGCTTTCAGAGTGACACACTTTAGAACACAAGCGTAACTACCAACTTAAACGAGCAGAGGCAGGCTCTAACATTGAAATTTACTATAACACGGTGAAATCCCGACTAAAGTCCTGGTTGTAAATTAAAATATCTCTTGTACTTTAGATCATCATCCTCTAATCTACATGTAACAGACACACGCAAGGTTGTAAATGAAAGCGAAACTGCAACAAAATGTGCGAACATAAAGTGAAAAGAAAGTATTATTGCTTTATATCTCAAGTGGGAGTTATCTTCATTGTTATGCTGCTGAGGCACACGAAATTGCGTGAAACTGCATTTTAAATTCAAGTGTTTATTATGCGGGCAAGTTCTTTAAACATAACAAACTTCACAACCCACTGAAAGCAGAATGCGTAAAGGCACGGTACATCTACATGCTTGGAGCTTCTTTGTGTACTCGTTAAAGGCGAACTAGTGTTCACTGAACCTGGTGTGCAAATTAAACAAAATACATGGCGGTCTGATGTAGTGGTTACAACCTACACTTGTATTCCGTGCATGGATACTTCCTAATTCGTTACAGGAATTACTGGGCGAGTACTTTCATTAGGTCAGACTACTGTCATTATTTATTGCATTAGTACCGTCAATACACAACATATGCAAAAACCAGATGTGTTAGTACAATTGGGTTATATCTGGAGACATGTTTCGGCCGTTAACCGGCCATCCTCAGGCCAAAAAATAATAGTATTGTTAAGGTACAGTCAAATTGTTTGTCCAATGGGATCCCATTGTTTACATTAAAACTTGAAACATTATGAAGTTTTTAGTTATGATTAAAATATTTAACTTGAATATTGTGAAGTTCTTAGTTAAAATATTTAACAGTATAATAAAATTTTAAAATTCCGAACGTTGTATGCGGGTCTCACGGGACTCACTGTATGAGGGGGGGAGAACGTGTGTCGTATCACAGTATGTGGGTGCTAACCCTTCCTCTTCTTTATGTTTACTTGAACTTTAAAATATTCAAGTTAAATATTTTAATAATAACTAAGAACTTCATAATGTTTCAAGTTTTAATGTAAACAATGGGATCCTACTGGACAAACAATTTGACTGTAACTTAACAATACTATTCTTTGTTGGCCTGAGGATGGCCAGTTAACGGCCGAAACATGTCGCCAGATATAACCCAGTTGTACTAATACATCTGGTCTTTGCATATGTTGTGTATTGGCGGTACTAATACAATAAATAATTGACGATACATAATGGGATGGCCCCCTTAAAACTACTGTCTTCTGATTCATGCATAATTAATCGCAAACCAACAATCACAAGAATAGCCACTCTACAGTCCGCGGCACTGTCAGCGCCATGAAATAAAATACAAATAATATTTATTTTATATGGTGAACGACAGCTTGGGCCGGAATAGTGTAGCCGGTATTGTGACTCGCTTGGAGCTGGGCGGTCTGGGGATCGAACTCCGGTAGGGGCGAGTTTTTCCGCGCCTGCCCAGACCGTCCCTGGGGTCCTCTCAGCTTCCTATAGAATGGTTATCGGGTCAGTCCAGGGGGTAAAGTGGCCTGGGCGTGGCGCTAAACACCCATTCCCATATAATGCTGAAGTTACAGTTTACAGCTTTTTCTCTAGTCCCTTCCTTGCCTTCAGAGCGAGTTATATTATACTTTTATATGACGTAATTTCTAGAATCACCTCAGGCTCGTTTGGAGTATCAATATTACATTTTATTCTTGTTGTCTTTGTCTCTCCATTTGTGTCCTGGCCAGCGTGTGTTATGATAAAGGGCTGTCAATTGGTGGGATTATGTACTGTCCGTGATGAATGAATGAGCATGAATCACTGGTAGAATGATACTGACAGGGAAGAACCTCAGAACTCGGAGATAAACCTGTCTGCCTATCATTTTGTCTACCGCAAATCCCAGACGAACAAGACTGGGAACGAAACGTGGTTTCCTCCCTATCAGAGCATTCACCCAAAACCCAAACAGTGACTCTCGCGAATGTTGGAGCACTGATCCACACTATTATAATAAAACCAACGAGATGCACTAATTTCTGAAATTTATTTTTGCAATTGAACTCTACATGTTTCAGACAGGTTTTCTCTCCATCATCAGGAGTCTAGTACTGTATACACAGCGGTAGACCGAACATCCTGATCCCGCTAGCAAGCAGTCAGCATAACCTGTATGACACATACCTAATGCTGTGTATACAATATTAGACTCTTGACGATGGACAGAAAACCTGTCCGAAGCATGTAGAGTTCTATTCCAAAAATAAATTTGAGAAATTAGTGCATCTCGTTGGTTTAATTATAGGAATATATCACGATGCACGATCCTCTGAATGTCAAACTGAGCCACACGTTTCTTTAAGAATAAACTTGAGCGTAAATGTGAAACTAAGCGAAACTAATACCGGTTAGATCAACGCTATAACCAAGGCAAATGGGACGACAGGTACCAGGCTTGTTAGACTGCACCCTCTCTCGTCTCCGTGCGTCTAAACGCGTGGTAATTCACTTTACACTTACCCCCCGCAACTTTCAATTACAGTTCCTGATTTCATTTCCCAATTTTGTGCGCTCCACCATCCAAATATCGATTAGGAACGTAACAAAACTTGCGACCTCCTGCCAAGTGCAGGATGCAACAAACTGCAACCAGTCATGCACAACTGATATGCGGGAGCACTAACTTCGGGGGCGAGCGTGGATATGAATAAGCGCTTTTCGTAGTAACAGGGACTCATACACTGCACACAACATAAAATTCGATACGATTTTTATACCATAGATATTGCAGAATTAAATCAGCTATGCCACTTACCCACCGTCTGCCAGTGTTGTTTCATGGAAGCTGTAAATACTGACAGAAGAATTTGTATGAATATCCTCTCAGACAAAGAAGTCCGTATCACTTTCTGTGTTCAGAGGTCGAACTTCTATCTTCTTGCAATTTTACAACCATATGATTTCGTTCTTAACATATTATTACTTGCTACGAGCCATAAGGAGGCCAAAGTAGATATAATGAACTTCTATAATAAGTTTAAATTATCATTCGAAGTGCACTCAGAGATATTCTATTGTAGCCTCGGCCTAACTCAGCTGTTAGTGACAAACGACTATCCTGATTCTCTTCCTTTTGTATGCACCTGTCGGAAGGTCAGCTCGGTGTGAAACTTCTACAACTCGTGTCTTACCCTATACATTTCGTCCGCATGACATCTTCTTCCCAATATATCATTCCCCAAAGCAGGTGAGATTGATCCAAGCACCCTTGTGGCTGATTTAGCAGCTATGATCCCCTCTGGAAACTTTAGCCGGTGACACTTTTCTCTTACGAAAATAATGACGAGAAATGGAATTAATCGACTGAATAATATGTAAATCCAGTGTTTTTTTTTGCATATTTTGGTGTTAGGGGCTAAGAGAATGCTGAAATATATTTGTTCTTAGATATCTATTTCTGTTACACAGTTATATACATATATACATATGTATAGATTTGAGAGTTAAAGTAAGCCTGCTGTCCCGTAAAAAGTTCCTGTAGTTCTGATAATATCGACGGGGTCCTAATTAAGCCTATTTGCGTGTGTCTGTTTTACCCAACGACGCTGTCATTAAGTAAGTTCATATAGCATTGGCGTTATTGAGAGATATTGAAGGCGGAGAAAAACCAAACAACTTGTGTTCCAGTGCCACCTTGTTCATTATGGATATACCTGATATCGAACCGGGGCCTTCAGGGTGCGAGGCCGGCGACTAATACTCTAGTTCCTAGCACGGCCCAGCATATTTACGGAAAACTGACTAACATGAAAATATAACAAATTTACATACTCCTCAATGCTCGCACTATTTAATAATTAAAGAGACTGTTTCAGTAAACGTTTACGTGAAAATCAAAAGCTGTTGTGTGCTTGTAATGTCCAACTTATGTTAAACACCAAGTCACATGACGGTCTTCCCATCTGAAAAGTTCCTATCCGTGCTCTCTTTATTTAAAAAAAACAATATTAGTTTCGTTTTGGGGCACAACATGCGGCAAAAATACCAGCAGGCAAGCAAAGCAAGCGCACCATTTACCAATTTCTGTTTAGAGTTTTTATGTAAAACTAATTTCCTTTAGTTACCAGGAAAGGTTACAGCAGCATGCGAAAGAGTATATAAAGTAAATAATTTTTAAAAAGGTTAAATTTGAAGGGGGGAAAAAAAACATACCACGTGGATAATAAGAAAGCGATAACAACAACAAAACAAGAGAAAGAACTTCTGGTACTGAAGAAAAGACCGTGCCAGGATGACAATGAAGATGATTCTGACAGTGAGTGTTTTATTTCTGAGCAGTTGTCGACAGTACTGTTACAAATTGTGTTTGATAATATGAACTTGGCCTGCAGTCTTATGCTAGTCACACCAGAGCTAGAACGGAAAAGAATACTATGAAAACTGATGGAACAATATATCTTGAAGATTCACTAAGAAACAAAATCAACATGTTAAACAGTATTCTTTTCTTGTTTGTCTTTTAGTTAGATCTCCAACATGTTTCGATCAGAATTATTGGCCATCTTCAGGAAGTCATATGCATCGATGTTTAAACTTAGAATTATCTCATGTGGTAACAAATGTTGTTGGATTTACAATTATTAATATTATTGCAATCGGGTTGTAGTTAATATACAGTTGGAATATAATTAAAATTCTATTAAAAATTTTAATAAATGTAATCAAAACAACAATTGTGACCACATGAGATAAATCTAAGTTGAAATACTGCTGCATTTGACTCCCTGAAGATGGTCAATAATTCTAGCCGAAAAAATGTTTGGAGACCTAATTACAAAAAAGAAAAAGAAAAGAATATTTTTTCAAAAAGTTGGTTTTAATTCTTTGTGAATATAATATATTCACAAGGAAAATGTTTAGTATAAAATATCTTGAAAGATTTTACGTGTATTTCCGAAATTCATGGCAGATGAGGTGCGAAAGATACAAAAACATTCATATAAAGTCGCTCTATTTCAGATAGGCACTATATATATATATATATATATATATATATATAGATATATATATAAGCATTCTTAATAAAAATGTCAGCACTACGTACGGAGATGATTATTCCGTTATTATGAAGGTTAAGACGAGCAGGAAAAAATGCAGAAAGTAAAATGAAATCAAAGAAAAGAGATAATGAAAAGAAATCAGAGAAGGAAGCAAGGAGAATTTAATCATCGGTGTAGCACATTCTTCAGCAGCACGCGTTGAATTGAACTCAATATTTGATGTGAGCGTTGACAAGAATGAAAATTCAAGTGGAACTTACCCTCATCTGCTGAATTTGTGTCCTCATATATTCAGCCCTGCTTGCCTGATCTGGTCCGGCCACGGGAAACGAACCCATATACTGAAACAAGACGGATGAACAATTTGTCATTTTAATTACACATTTCAGCGCTACCAACAGGACCACACTGCGTCATTCAGAGTGACGGTCAGAATGTAAACTGGCTAAATAGCTTGTTGACACACGCCACACGGTGCTGCAGATGTAACGATACAGTTGTTTAATCTAGTGGATGTTCCACTAGCGGTACACTGCGTGACTATGTCTCGGGAAGTAACGAACACGGACAAATGACAGTATACTACGTACTTACAGTTTTCATTCATTTACAAAATATAGCATGTAATCAGCGTCGTCATTACTGGGGAGAGGGCAAGACCTAATATTTCGAAAATACTGCAATGTATCTGTAAACTAATAACGTACCCATTATCTTGTTCTTAAGCTTTCGCCGTGTTCTAAATGTAAATTATTCCTTTTTGGGTAATTCCCCGGCGTCTGAGTTCTAATTGCCGACGTTTCGGAACTCACTATCGGTTCCATCTTCATAG
>Ga0123357_10006727_pt1 | contig 14095 bp, 7 predicted proteins | sample TergutEmb28metaG_FD_89873 | JGI IMG/M metagenome (GOLD analysis project Ga0123357, IMG submission 89873) | Embiratermes neotenicus P4 segment gut microbial communities from Petit-Saut dam, French Guiana - Emb289 P4 | ecosystem: Host-associated > Arthropoda: Insects > Digestive system > Gut ... | reverse complement strand
TGTACAGTATTTGTACAGTAAATGTGCTGTGCTGTTGTGCAGCTGAACATGTAGCAGCAGCTTCTGTGTAATTACTGTAAGTACAGTTCAGTTGCAGACTGTAAAGTTTGTACAGTATTTGTACAGTAAATATGCTATGTAGTTGTGCAGCTGAACATGTAGCAGCATCTTCTGTGTAATTATTGTAAGTACAGTTCAGTTGCACACTGTACAGATTGTACAATATTTGTACAGTAAATGTGCTGTGCTGTTGTGCAGCAGAACATGTAGCAGTATCTTCTGTGTAATTACTGTAAGTACAGTTCAGTTGCAGAGTGTAAAGTTTGTACAGTATTTGTACAGTAAATGTGCTGTGCTGTTGTGCAGCTGAACATATAGCATCAGCTTCTGTGTAATTACTGTAAGTACGGTTCGAGATTCCAAAGTTCTCCTCTCTTTAACGTTTCATTTTTTGGCTCTTTACCATATTCACCTTAAGTTCTTACACTTCTAGCACTAAACTTTTGATAAGGCCGTATATTTTCGATGCGAAACGTTTGCGCCAAACTTACATGTGTCGCCGTCTTGTGCCTCAACCGGATCCACAACACTTGCAGGTTCAACCATCGATTCAACTAGGAAGAAATATATCAATAAACTTTTGTATCAAATCAGGCGAGGACACCAAGTTCACAGTCCTTTTTACACGTAGCTCGAATCCATGGATAAAGAACCACAGGAGTCACTTTGTAAATAAGCATCTTAATAAAGCTGGACAACAAATTTTCACACAGCATATGTGTGTGTTCCAGTTGCCTCAGATGTATGGAATAGGTGTTACGCCTACTCAGTTACCCACCAATGTTTATGCCATCCAACTTGCCTTTGTTTGCAGGCCAGCCACGGCATCAGGATTGTGCTGGAAGTGGCTCTAATCAGCAGACAGCCCCAAAGAAGATCTTGATGGCACCAGTTTACCCAAGTCTCAAGCAAACTAAATCCTCAGATCAAAATACTGTGAATATTCCACTGCCTAGCGGGGTTGTTAGAGGAACCACCAGCTATTTCGTCCGCTGTGGTGATTCCACTGCAGGCCAAATAACAAAATCATCAACGACAGGAATACAGAATTGACGGAAGATTGCTATATACATAACTGATCCAAATGCAAAGCAGAATATGCATATTTATGAGTACAGTGTTGCATCAAGCTGTGTATCACCTCATTCTGGAAAATTGAGTACTCGGAATGCACCCCAGCCTAATACAGATCCCGGTGCATTGGATGTTGCTGCGGAATTTGCAAAATTTGTGGCAAAGGCAGCAAGTGAGTTGTCAATCCTTCCAACCTTCCTCAACCACGCCCCCCCCCCCCGCCACAAAGGAAAAGTCACTCAGAGCGAAATTTCTACATATGTTGAGATTTTCCAAGTGGTGAAAAATTGGTTCAGATCCTTGTATATAAACAGTATAACTGCACCAGACTTTATTCACCTTGGCATTATTCTTACTCTAGATGAGTTTCTTTCAGTCAGTAAATAACAAATTCTAGCTGCAGAAGGATCAAGCAGTATAACACTTTTGGCTCCCTTCACCATCTTTCCCGTAACAAGGACACCACTAACTTGGAAGAAACGCCAAATAAAAATTTTGACTTCTGATATTCGCAAGATTAAAATTGTTTTAAACATTAATACAGTTCAGGTGTACTGCTGTACATTACTGTCGGATAGGTGTAGTGCTGTATATTAGTGTTGGGTAGGTGTACTGCTGTACATTAACGTCGATCAGGAGTACTGCTGTACATTACCGTCGGTCAGGTGTACTGCTGTACATTAGCGTCGGTCAGGTGAACTGCTGTACATTACCGTCGGGCAGGTGTACTGCTGTACATTACTTTCGGTCAGGTTTACTGCTGTACATTAACGTCCGTCTGGTGTACTACTGTAGATTACCGTCGGTCAGGTGTACTGCTGTACATTACCGTCGGTCATTTGTACTGCTGTACTAACCGTCAGTCAGGTGTAGTGCTGTACATTACTGTCGGGCAGGTGTACTACTGTACATTAACTTCAGTCAGTTTTACTGCTGTATTTTACCGTACGTCAGGTGTACAGCTGTATATTACTGTTGTTCAGGTTTACTGCTGTATATTATTGTCGGGCAGGTGTACTGCTGTACATTACCTTCGGTCAGGTGTACTGCTGTACATTACCGTCGGTCATTTGTACCGTTGTACATTACCGTCGGTCAGGTGTACTATTGTACATTAAATTCGGTCAGGTTTACTGCTGTATATTACCGTCCGTCAGGTGTACTACTGTACATTACCGTCGGTCATTTGTACTGCTGTATATTACCGTCGGTCAGGTGTACTGCTGTACATTACCTTCGGTCAGGTGTAGTACTGTACATTACCGTCGGTCAGGTGTACTGCTGTACATTACCGTCGGTCAGGTGTACTGCTGTACATTACAGTCTGTCATTTGTACTGCTGTACATTATCGTCGGTCAGGTGCACTGCTGTACATTACCGTCGGTCAAGCATACAGCTGTACATTACTGTTGGAAAGGTGTACTGCTGTACATTACCGTCGGTCAGGTGTACTGCTGTACATTACAGTCGGTCATTTGTACTGCTGTACATTATCGTCGGTCAGGTGCACTGCTGTACATTACCGTCGGTCAGGCATACAGCTGTACATTACTGTTGGAAAGGTGTACTGCTGTACATTACCGTTGGTCAGGTGTACTGTTCTACATTACTGTCGGTCAGCTGTACTGCTGTACAATATCTTCGGTCATTTGTACTGCTGTATATTGCCATCGGTCAGGTGTACTGCCGTACATTACTGTTGGAAAGGTGTACTGCTGTACATTACCGTTGGTCAGGTGTACTGCTGTGCATTACAGTCGGTCAGCTGTACTGCTGTACAATACTGTCCGTCATTTTTACTGCTGTATATTGCCTTCGGTCAGGTGTACTGCTGTACATTACAGTCGGTCAGGTATACAGCTGTACATTACTGTTGGAAAGGTGTACTGCTGTAAATTACCGTTGGTCAGGTGTACTGTTGTACATTACCGTCGGTCAGCTGTACTGCTGTACAATACCGTCGGTCATTTGTACTGCTGTATATTGCCTTCGGTCAGGTGTAATACTGTACATTACCGTCGGTTAGGTATACAGCTGTACATTACTGTTGGAAAGGTGTACTGCGGTACAATACCGTTGGTCATGTGTACTGCTGTACATTACAGTAGGTCAAGTGTACTGCTGTACATTATCGTCGGTCAGGTGTAGAGCTGTACATTACCGTTGGTCAGGTTTACTGCTGTATATTATCGTTGGTCAGTTTTACTGCTGTATATTACCGTCGGTCAGCTGTACTGCTGTACATTACCGTCGGTCAGGTATACTGCTGTACATTATCGTTGGTCAGTTTTACTGCTGTATTTTACCGTCGGTCAGCTGTACTGCTGTACATTACCGCCGGTCTGTTGTACTGCTGTACATTACCGTTGGTCAGGTTTCCTGCTGTATATTATCGTTGGTCAGTTTTACTGCTGTATATTACCGTCGGTCAGCTGTACTGCTGTACATTACCGTCGGTCAGGTGTACTGCTGTACATTACCTTTGGTCAGGTTTACTGCTCTACATTACAGTCGGTGTGGTTTACCGCTGTATATTGCCTTCGTTCAGCTGTACTGCTGTACATTACCTTTGGTCAGGTGTAATGCTCTACATTACCGTCCGTCAGGTGTATTGCTGTACATCATTGTCGGTCAGGTTTACTGCTGTATATTACCGTCGGTTAGGTGTATTGCTGTACATCATTGTCGGTCAGGTGTACTGCTGTATATTACCATCGGTCATGTGTAGGGCTTTATATTACCGTCGGTCATGTTTATTGCTATACATTACCGTAGGACCAGCCACATTTCATATTGTAATGTACACAATATTGACTGGCTAGTTGTGGCCTTGAACTAGCCGGAATGTGATGGCGAGGAATCCTTGACGCAATTAGACAACACTGGGCAACCTTTCGTTTAGAGTTGTTTGTTATTTAAGGTATGCGCGCCCCAGTAATTTGTTGTATATAGAATATATTTAATTCAGCAAAAGGCCACTATAAAATTCCAAGGAAATTAGGGAAAGAGGATCTTTCGGTACAATCTCGGCAGAGCGTCTCTACGTAAGAACTTGCAGCTTGGGAAGCCAGGCTGTAAGAAGGAAACTTAGAGCGAAAGACACGGCGTATTTGGTGTACTGAGGAAATTATATATTGACAGTTGGTCGAGATGTGGGACAGTTTCCTACTCTGTTTGACTACTGGAGTTAAGCTGATCTGACCGATTACCTAAATTCAGTATTGTGAGACTTACATTGAAACTTACAATTATTCAAAAATTTACGATAATGCTTGGGATTGAATAGTGGCATGACAACTGATTTACGTAAGAGTGTTTGTTTGGAAACACATAGTGTTAACAGTAAAAGTTACAGTTTATTTGTATATATTGTTATATAGTAGATAATAGAATAGTTGATATACTGTTAAGCAGTTGGTCTTCTAGAACCCGTTAAGAAAATCCTTGACACACTGGTAATGCGTATAGCCTGTTACCAAACCATCCCTACTCTCCGAAGATTAGGTCTTATCACGGCCACTAAAGTCGCCCAAAATTTACCGCTCAGCTGGGCACTAAAGAAAGAGTGGTGACTGCGGAATAAATAACAAACGTGGTCACTACAATATCAAACAAACCACAAAATTTTATATCACTGCAGTGCATTTACTGATGTGCAGAACCGCCACATTTCATAACAAACAATCCACAACCAGCTTTATAACTGCAGTATATTTACTGATGTGTAGAACCGTCACATTTCATAACAACCAATCTAAAACAGTTTTTATCACTCTGGCACATTTACTGATGTGCAGAACCGTCATAATTCATAACAACCAATTCAGAACATTTTATATCACTGCAGTATAATTATGATGCGTAGAAACGCCATATTTCATAACAATTAAACCACAACAGTTTATATCACTGCAGTACATTTACTGAATTGTAGAACCGCCACATTTCATAAAAACCAATCCACAAAAATTTATATCACTGCAGCATATTTACTGATGTGTATAACCGCCACATTTCATACCAAACAATCCACAACAGTTTATATCACTGCAGTAAATTTACTGATGTGTAGAACCGCCACATTTCATAACAACCAATCCACAACAGTTTACATCACTAAAATATATTTACTGATGTGTAGAACAGCCACATTTCATAAAAAAACAATTGACAAATATTTATGTCAGTTCAGATTATTTACTAATGTGTAGAAACACCACAACTCATAACAACAAATCCACAATAATTTATATCACTTCAGTACATTTACTGAAGCTTAGAGGAGCCATAATTTACTACAACCATACTACAACAGTTTTTATCACTACAGTACTTTTACTGTTGTGCAGAATCACTTCATTCCATACCAAACAATTAAAAATATTTTAGATCACTGCAGTATAGTTACTTATGTTTAGAACCGCCACATTTCATAATAACTCATCCAAAATCCTGCAGTACATTTACTGAAGTGTAGATCCGCCACATTTCATAACAAACATTCCACAAAAATTTATATCACTGCAGAATATTTACTGATGTGTAGAACCGCTAAATGTTATAACAAACAATCCAAAACCGCTTATATCACTGCAGTATATTTACTGAAATGTAGAACTGCCTCAATTCATAAAAACTCATCCACAGCATTTTATATCACTGCAGTATATTTACTGATGTGTAGAACCGCCACATTTCATGACAACCAATCCACAAAAATGTATATTACTGCAGTATATTTATTAATGTGTAGAACAGCCTTACTTCAAAACAACACATCCATAACAATTTATATCACTGCAGTTATTTTACTGATGCGTAGAACCGCCACATTTCATAATAACTCATCCACAATCGTTTATATCAATGCAAAATATTTACCGATTTGTAGAACTGCCACAAATCATAAATACCACTCTACAAACGTTTATATCACTACAGTAATTTTACTGATGTTTAGAACAGCCATATTTCATAGCAAACAATCCACAACACTTTATATCACTGCAGTACATTTACTGATATTTAGAAGCGCCACATCCCTTAACAAGCATTCCACAAATATTTATACCACTGCAGTGTATTTACTGATGTGTAGACCTGCCAAATTTCATAACAACACTTCCACAACCAGTTATATCACTGCAGTATATTTACTGATGTGTAGAACCGCCACAATTCATAAATCAGTCCACAAAAATTTATATTACTTCAGTATATTTACTGATGTGTAGAACCGCCACATTTAATAACAAACAATCCACAAAATTTTATATCACTGCAGTATATTTACTGATGTGTAGAACCGCCACATTTCATAACAATCAATCCACAACTGTTTACATCGCTGCAATACATTTCCTGATGTGTAGAACCGCCAAATTTCTACACACCAGTAAATATACCGCTGTCGATGTCAACTAAACTTATTCAACAATATGATCATTACTTAACGTGTGAAGCTAACTGCACTGTTAATAAAATACAGCGACCTTCAACTAAACTGACAGACGTTAACTCAAATCGGACTTGACACTGACAGTATTACACCTGGCCTTCAGTTTACACATTGTGACAAATATCTTTTTAAAAATTTGGGGTAATATTCTTTGTGTTAATGCACTGTCAAATTGTGCAGTGCAGATACCGTGTCACTGTAGCCACTGCGCAACACTCAAACAAAAACAAATTAAAACACCTAATGCCAGTTGCTCCACATCATTCCACTCACGAACCACGAGTCACGTTCAATGGCAAACTGGAAACATTTTTATTTTTTGCAAAATAATTGGTGTTGTGTGGCTCATTGGATCTGCTTACAGAACTGGAGACGGCAGATAAAGCCGCTGGCTGCAAGAAACTTGTGCAATACCAACGGAATTATATATGACTAACCCGCTAAATTTTTTAAATTTGTTGTTATGAAATGTGTCTGTTCTACACATTGGAAAATCTACTGCAGTGATATAACTGGTTGTGGAATGGTTGTTATGAAATCTCGCAGTTCTACGCATCAATATATGTACTGCAGTGATGTAAAATCTTCTGAATTATTTGTTACAAATTATGACGATTCTGCCCATCAGTAAGTGTACTGAAGTTATTATAAATTGTTGTAGAATATTTGTTATGAAATGTGGCGGTTCTACACATCAGTAAATGTACTGCAGTGATATAAATTCTTGTGGATTGTTTGATATAAAATGTGGCGGTTCTACACATCAGTAAAACTCCTGCAGTGATACAAAATTTTGTGGTTCGCTTGATAGGAATTTTGGGCGTTCTACACATCAATATATATCCTGCAGTGATATAAATATTTGTGGTAAGTTTGATATGATTTATAGCGGTTCTACACATCAGTAAATGTAATTCAGTGATATAAAGTGTTGTGGTTAGCGTGATACGAATTGAGGCGATTCTAAATATCAGTAAAAGTACTGCAGTGATATAAAATATTGTGGTTTGTTTGATATGAAGTTTGGACCTACTACACATCAGTAAATTTACTTCAGTGATATAAACTGTTGTAGATTGGTTGTCATGAAGTATGGCGGTTCTACCCATCAATAAAATTACTGCAGTGATATAAAAGGATGTGGGTTGGTTTTTATGAAATGTGGCTGTTCTGCACATCATTATATATACTTCAGTGATATAAGATTTGTAGATTGGTAGTTATGAAATGAAGAGTTTCTACACAACAATAAATTTACTGCAGTGATATAAATTTTTTGGATTGGTTGTTGTGAAATGTGTATGGTTCTACACATCAGTAAATGTACTGACGTGATGTATCTGGTTGTGGATGTGTTGTTATGAAATGTGGCGATTCTTCACGTCATTAATCGTACTGCAGTTATTTAAATAATTTTGAATTTGTTGTTATGAAATGTGGCGGTTCTACACATCACTATATATACTGCAGTGATATAAGTTTTTATGGTTTGGTTGTTACGATTTATTGCGGTTCAATACATCAGAATATATTCTGCAGCGGTATAACTGTTTGTGTATGTGTTGTTATGAAATTTGGCGGTTCTACACATCCGTAAATATACTTCAGGTATATAAAGTTTTGTGGAATATTTGTTAAGATATTGGCGGATCTACACATCAGTAAATGTATTGCAGTGATATAAATTTTTGTTGATTGGTTGTTATGAATTTTGACGGTTCTAAACTTCGGTAAATATACTGCAGTGATATAAATTTTTGTGGATTGATTGTTACGAATTATGGCTTGTCTACATATCAGTAAATGTAATGCAGTTGTATAAAAGTATGTTGATTTGTTGATATGAAATTTGGCGGTTCTAAATATTTTAAATGTACTGCAGTGATATAAAGTATTGTGGATTGTTTTATATGAAATTAGGCGGTTCTGCACATCAGTATATGTACTGCAGCAATATAAACTCTTGTAGGTTGATGTTATTGATTTTGTCGGTTCTACACATCAGTAAAAGTACTGCAGTGTTATGAACGGTTGTGGATTGTTTGTTATGAAGTATGGCGGTTCTGCACATCAGTAAATACACTTCAGTGGTATAAATTTTTGTGGATTGGTTGTTATGATTTGTGGCGTTTCTACACATCAGTAAATATACTGCAGTGATATAATCTCTTCTGGATTAATTGTTATGAAATATGGCGTTTCTACACATCAGTAAATACACTGCAGTTATATAGTCTGTTGTGGATATTTTGCAGTGATATAAAATACTATGGATTGGTTGATATGAAATGAAGCCTTTCTACACATCATAAATATACTGCAGTGATTTTAACTGTTCTGAATTGGTTGTTATGTTAATATGACCTTTCTGCACATCAGTAAATATACTGTATTGATATAAATCCTTGTATATTTGTTGTTATGAATTGCGGTGTTTCTACACATCGGTAATTATACCGCAGTTATATAACTGGTTATGGTTAGGTTGTTATGAAATATGTCGGTTCTACACATCAGTAAATGTAGTGCAGTGACATAAAATATTGTGGCTTGATTGATATGAATTGTGGCGGTTCCAAACTTTAGTAAATGTCCTTCAGTGATATAATTTGTTCCATATTGTATTACATGAAATGTGACGTATATCAGTAAATGTACTGCAGTGATACAAATTTTGTAAATGATTTGTTATCAATTGTGGCGATTCTACACTTCAATATATGTACTGCAGTGATATAAACTGTTGTTTATTAGTTGATATGAAATGTGGCGTTTATGCACTTCAGTAAATGTACTTCAGTGATATATATTCTCTTGTAGATTGTTTGATGTGCATTTTGGCATTTCTACACATCAGTAAATATACTGCAGTGATATGAATTTTTGTGGATTATTTGTTATGAATTGTGTCGGTTCTACACATCAGTAAATAAGCTACAGTGATATAAACTGTTGTGGATGTGATGTTATGAAATATGACTGTTCTTCACATCAGTAAATATACTGCACTGATATAAATTTTTGTGCATTTATTGTTATGAATTGTGGCGGTTCTTCTCTTCAGTAAATGTATTGCAGTGATGTAAACAGTTGTGAATTGGTTGTTATGGAATTTGGCGTTTTTACACATCAATAAACGTACTGAAGTGATATAAAATATTGTGGATAGTTTGATATGAATTGAGGCCTTTCTACACCTAAGTGAATGTACTGCAGCGATATAAATTTTACATAATTGATTCTTAAGATATATGACGGTTCTTCACATTAGTAAATTTACTGTAGTGATATAAACTCTTATGTTTTTTTATATGAAATATGGCGTTTGTACACACCAGAAAATGTACTGCAGTAACATAAACTTTTTTGGTTTGGTTGATATGAATTATGGATTTTCTACACATCAGTATATTACTGTAGTGATATAAATGTTTGTGGATTGGTTGTTATGAATTTTGTCTGTTCTACACATCAGTAAATGTACTGCTGTGATATAAAATATTGTGGTTGGTTTGATATGAAATGATGCCGTTCTACATATCATTAAATGTACTGCAGTGCTATAAACTGTTCTGAATTGGTTGTAATGAACTATTGCGGTTCTGCACATCATTAAATGTACTTCAGTTGTATAATTTCTTGTAGATTGGTTGTTGTGAATTATTGCGTTTCTACACATCAGTAAATATACTGCAGTGATATAAATTGTTGTGGATTTAGTTTATGAAATGTGGCGTTTCTACACTTCAGTAAATGTGCTGCAGTGATATAAAATTTTGTGGATTGGTTGTTATGTATTGTGGCGGTTCTATACATCAGTAAATATACTGCAGTAATATGAACTGTTCTGAATTGATTGTTATGAATTATGATAGTTCTGCACATCAGTAAATGTACTGCAGTTATATAAACTGTTGTTGATTATTTGTTATGAATTTTGGTGTTTTACACCTCTTTAAATTTACTGCAGTTATATAATCTTTTGTGGTTTTTTGTTATGAATTATGGTGTTTCTACACATCAGTAAAAGTACTGCAGTGATATATCTCTTGTGGATTGTTTGTTATGAAATATGTGCGGTCTACACACCAGTATATACAGGGTGTCCAAGGAGGCATGTGCAAGACTTCGGGAAAGTGTTCCTCATGTTAAAGTATACCGATATAACCCAGAACACCTATGTCCAAATTTGAACAGTTAAGGAGATAATTGCCGGAGAAAAGTGTGGTCCTCTTGCGGGTCCACGCACTTTACCTGTCAACTGACCATCTTATCCATGTCTGTCCTTGCGTGTGGAGTCATATGACAGCAGTTCAGCTTAGCTACACTTATACCGGAAATAGCGGTCAGCTTTGTTACGTCACCTCTGGGCGGTCATTTGTCATGTATATTGCTTTTAACCCTAAAGACAACTATGACATGAGTGCGAGTGTTTTTGTAGTTCAATTTAATGGCTTTATGTCACTCACAAGTTAGTTTGATGTTAATTACAGTTATTAATATTACAGAAACAAAATATTCCTGCCAGGTTTAATATGTATTTGGTAATCAATAAGTGTGTAAAGTTGTCAAAGTTTCAAACTTCACTGGCCATTATCTCCATAAACGTTCACCTTTGGACATAGGTGTTTTGGGTTATATCGTTATACTTTAGCATAAGGAACACCCTCCCGAAGACTGGCACATTCTTCCTGGGACACTCTGTATATACTACAGTGATATAAACTCTTGTAGATTGTTTGTTATGAACTATGGCGTTTCTAAACATCAGTAAATTTACTGCAGTGATATAAACTGTTGTGGATTGGTGGTTATGAAATGTGGCGGTTTTACACACCAGTAAATACTCTGCAGTGATATAAACTCCTATGGATTGTTTGTTATGATATGTGGCGGTTCTATACACCAGTAAATACAATCTAGCCGATGTCAACTAACCGTATCCAACAACATGACCATTACTTAACGTGTAAAGCTAACTACACTGTCAGTAAAATACAGCGACCTTCAACGAAACTGACAGTCGTTAACTCAAATCGGACTTGACACTGACAGTATGACACCTGGCCTTCAGTTTACACATTGTGACAAATATCTTTTTAAAAATTTGGGGTAATATTCTTTGTGTTAATGCACTGTCAAATTGTGCAATGCAGATACCGTGTCACTGTAGCCACTGCGCAACACTCAAACAAAAACAAATTAAAACACCTAATGCCAGTGGCTCCACATCATTCCACTCACGAACCACGAGTCACGTTCAATGGCAAACTGGAAACATTTTTATTTTTTGCAAAATAATTGGTGTTGTGTGGCTCATTGGATCTGATTACAGAACTGGAGACGGCAGATAAAGCCGCTGGCTGCAAGAAACTTGTGCAATACCAACGGAATTATATATGACTAACCAGCTGCCGGTCACTAGATAACGGATCACGCCGCCTTCTAAATGACGTATTCCTTTCGGACCGAAAGGTACAAAAACTGCCCGCGGGCGCCAGGAAGGGACACAAGTAAGAGTTGTGTAGTGCTGTGATATCGTGAGAGTTTCTGGTTATATGAATTGATTTTATTGCTCTAATATCTACATGTTAAATTCGATATATGAGTAAAATATGAAACAGCCAGCTGCACCTACTTAAGAAGATATAAGCTAGATGGTTTCTTTACTGTTGTGAAGCTGAAAATCTAGCGGCAGCTTCTGCATAATTACTGTAAGTACAGTTCAGTAGCAGACTGAATATTATGTACAGTATTTTTACAGTAAATGTGCTGTGCTGTTGTGCAACTGAACATGTAGCAACAGCTTGTATGTAATTACTGTAAGTACAGTTCAGTTGCATACTGTACAGTTTGTACAGTATTTGTACAGTAAATGTACTGTGCTGTTGTGTAGCTGGACATGAAGCAGCAGCTTCTGTGTAATTACTGTAAGTACAGTTCAGTTGCAGACTGTACAGTTTGTACAGTATTTGTACAGTAAATGTATTGTGCTGTTGTGCAGCTGAACATGTAGCAGCAGCTTCTGTGTAATTACTGTAAGTACAGTTCTTTTGCAGATTGTACAGTTTGTACAGTATTTGTACAGAAAATTTGCTGGTCTGTTTTGCAGCTGAACATGTAGCAGCAGTTTTTGTGTAATTACTGTAAGAACAGTTCTGTTGCAGAATGTACAGTTTGTTCAGTATTAGTACAATTAATGTGTTGTGCTGTTGTGCAACTGAACATGTGGCAGCAGCTACTGTTAATTTCTCTAAGTACAGTTCAGTTGCACACTGTACAGTTTGTACAGTATTTGTACAGTAAATGTACTGTGCTGTTGTGCAGCTTAATATGTAGCGGCAGCTGGTGTGTAATTACTGTAAGTACAGAATATTTGCAGAATGTACAGTTTGTACAGTATTTGTACATTAACTATGTTGTGCCGTAGTACAGCTGAACATGTAGCAGCAGGTTTTATTTAATTACTGTAAGTACAGTTCAGTTGCAGACTGTATAGTTTGAACAGTTTTTGCAATAAATATTTTGTGATCTTGTGCAGCTGTATATATTCAGCAGCAGCTTCTGGCAATTATCGTACGCAGAAATCTTTTACGGACTTAAAAATTTGTACTTTTCTTGCACAATTATTATTCTCTACATAATGACGCTGATTATGCCAGCACGATTTCTCTGTGTGAGCAGCGAGGAACATTGACTGTTTGACTGGATGAGTTCAGGGAAGAGGTTTAAAAACTTGTCGTTTTGTTCCCTTACATATATCTCTGTCTCCGTCTGAATTTGAGAACTAGAGAATTGCGGAACATATTTTCATGCCTTTTTATTGTAATCAATTTTTCTTTACATGCCTTTACTCCATCAAATTGAGGCTAAAATCGCACATACCAGCACACAATTTCCATCAGTACGTACTTGCACTACGCTGCCCTCTGCAGCATAACATCCTCAGTGTTCAGGGAGACAAAAACTGTGAAACAGAATTTATGGCACAAAAGTGTTGTGTTGTTTCGCGGGAGATGGAGTTTAGGGTCTGACTGTAGACCGAGCGGATGGACGTTTTCTTTCTGACACAAATCGACCAGCAGAATTCCACACAGTAGTAATATACATTGTGATGAATATATTACAAAGTTAGAACTGATTGGTTCTGAAATGAAACAGCTGGGGTTTCTGGAATGTCCCGTGGTGAACCAAATTCTTTATTTAATAAAGGGAATTAAGAGGTGTCGTGGGGAAAATATTCCTCATATCGAATACTATTAGGTTTTGTCGAAACAAAACTATTTTTCGCGTCTTGCTTTCAGATGCTCTCGTCAGAGTGACATCACAAATTCACACGTTTCGTCTATCTATCTTGACAATGACAAGAAATCAACAACATCTTGTCCAAAATGTGGCTAATTTGTTTATAAGTCGGGGGGGGGGGGGGGGGGGCCCCGTAATTAAGTTCTCCGATCGGCCTTACGTTAAACCCCCGACACGCCCGGGCGCAACCATAGTGG
>Ga0123357_10006726_pt1 | contig 14095 bp, 10 predicted proteins | sample TergutEmb28metaG_FD_89873 | JGI IMG/M metagenome (GOLD analysis project Ga0123357, IMG submission 89873) | Embiratermes neotenicus P4 segment gut microbial communities from Petit-Saut dam, French Guiana - Emb289 P4 | ecosystem: Host-associated > Arthropoda: Insects > Digestive system > Gut ... | reverse complement strand
AATAACAAACATATAGTTTAAGAATCAACATTTCTCCATTTTAAAGAATGTTTATCTTGAAATATATACAAAAACCTTAAAACAGTTTCATCGTGCAAATCTAAGGGTAGGGCATTCACGGTGCATGTCCTAGATTTTCTGCTTACTTTCACATTTTCCGATATTTCAAGAAACTGGTTATAGTCTCGCTTATTTTTAATTTCTCATCCCCAAGGCTTCCATATTATTAGCATTGACAATATTTTTTCCTTCAGCAGTATACAGATAAGCCAACCGGTCTTTGTATCGTTCTTCAATTTTGCCGCGAACCATTTTCATCGTAGAATTCAACAATTGATTCTCCTCGGTAAATGCTTCCGGCAGTACCGCTATGGCTGCGGGCAACCAACGTTCGGGAAATTCACCGGCATACATACCGGAACTTTTATAGTCGTTGATAATTTCCTGTATTTTGAGTAACGCTATTTCTTTGGCTGCACTTGAATCCCAAGGCAGATCCGGCTTCGTTTCTTTCAGATATCGTTTCAACTGTTCTTTATCCGGAACGATCAACGCTACCGTATAAGGATCCTGATTATTGTGAAGCATCATTTGCTCAATGAATTTGGTTTTATCACCAATGCCTTCTTCGATTCCTTCCGGGCTGTATTTTTCACCATCGCTGCTAATCAACAGGCTTTTAAAGCGACCCAATACATACAGGAATCCATCGTTATCCTTATACCCCATATCACCGGTATGTAACCAGCCATCGATCACCGTCTGTTTAGTAGCTTCGGGATTTTTCCAATAGCCCAGCATCACATTTTCGCCTTTCACTACAATTTCCCCTTTTTCACCAAGGGGGAGTTCGTTGCCTTCACTATTGCAAATTTTTAGTTCCAAATTGGCAACCAATATCCCCGAAGAACCTAATTTATGTTTTTTCAATCCGTTGGTAGCGATTACCGGAGTTGCTTCCGAAAGTCCGTAGCCTTGAAACATCGGTATGCCGATAGCATAGAAAAACCGTTGCAGTTCAATATCCAACAGCGCGCCCCCTCCGATGAAAAAGCGCAGTTTACCGCCCATGGCTTGACGTACTTTAGAGAATAGCAGTTTATCATAAATCTGTAATAAGAGTTTATTTCCAAATTGACTCCATCCTCCTTTATTATATCCTTCTTTGTTATAGGAATAGGCCGTTTTCAGAGCGTGTTCGAAAAGCTTCTCCATTGTTTTTCCTTTTTTCCTGACAGTGCTTTCAATGTTTTTACGGAAATTTTTCGCCAAAGCAGGTACACTCATAATGACTGTCGGCTTAAATTCGTTGATATTCAAAGGAATATTTCTTAACGATTCCATCGGCGTTTTTCCCACTTGAACGGTAGCTACATTCGCTCCGTAAGCCATAAACGAATAAAATCCTGCCACATGGCCGAAACAATGATCTAAAGGAATGATGATGAGGTTACTGTCTTTGGATTCAATATCAATGACCGACATAGCCTGTTCCACATTGGCCGTATAGTTGCGGTGCGATAGCATAACTCCTTTCGGATCGGCAGTCGTACCCGAAGTATAGCTGATCGTAGCCAGGTCTTGCGCTTTTACCGCCCGACTCCGGGCAATTAATTCGTCCCTTTGGCTTTTCAGGTACTTGTCGCCGGAAGCAAGAATTTCGTAGATACTCATTTCTTTGTCTTTATACGTTTCCTGAGGATCGAAAATAATGATTTTTTCGATCAAGGGAAGCGATTGAATGATACGACGGATTTTTTTCAATTGATTACCGGAAACAAGAATGTACCGGGTATCCGAATGTTGAAGTCTGAAAATCAAATCATTGCTTTCCTCCAATTTAATAGAAAGAGGAACATTAGCCGCGCCGGTATACAAAATCCCCAGTTCTCCGATAATCCAATCATTGCGGCCTTCCGACAACAACGCAATTTTATCTCCCGCTTGAACGCCCATTTGAATTAATCCTGCTGCGAAGCGATACACCTGTTCTTTCGTTTGACTGTAAGTCAGAGGTTCAAAAACAGTTGTTTTTTTCTCCCACAGGAAGGTGTTATTCCCAAACTTATCAACACTTTCTTCAAATAAATTGATAATAGTCTTCTCCATAAGTAACCGTATTATTTTTGTTTTACACTGAAATTACAAAGGTACAAACTTTCCTTTGAATTACAACTTTTATTCGAAAAGAGGAATATCGTCTTTATTGATTGGGTAGGCAAATTGGATAAGACGATCTGCTTTGGAGAACGGTTTCTTTGAAACCGTTCGCATAGCAATAGGCACATAAATGGCTGCAAGTATTATACCTTCCGATATCTTTGCTAATCATGCATCCGCAGGCTTTCCGCTGCCCTTTGTCTTTCAGCTTTCCGGACGACAAAGGTTCCCTTTTAGGCACATCCCGGAATAGCAGATTCCCGTCCGGTAATTTTCCGTAATTCAGATAATAAACCAAATCGCTGTCTTCTGCGAACAGTTGTTTCATCAGTTCGCCGTCGATGCAGCGATTATGCTCAATTCCACAGTACTCTAAATCCATCTCTTCAGCACAGGTAGCCAAAGAAATATCCCAGCCTCCGGATTTCCAGTGTTCACGTATTCTCACCAGTCCTTCAACGATCTTCGCCCTTTGTTCATTGTTTAATTCGGCTTCTCCCACCGAATCATTAGTGAAAAACGGCGTTTCCTTTACCATTTTGCGTTGTACTTTCCGGTAGGCTTTTACATCCACAAAACTGAATACGAGCTTATCCGTATATCCTTTGATTTGATTGCCGATATTCCAAATTCTTTTCAGTAAATCCCGTGGAGAAAGTGTGGGGGTGACAATCAGCGGATCGAAACGCCAGATTACTTTTTCCTTGCCGATTTGCCCGGATAAAGCTTTCAACGTTTCTATCCGTTCGGCCAATTTTGGAACATTCGGCTCAAAACCTTCCTGCTCATAATCATTCAGCGTGAATTGGAAATAATAATGAATGCCTCTGCCGTCCAATTCGTTGAGATAAGGAATCAGTGGCTGTGGATTCTTAGACCAGAAAACAACGACTTTCGTGTTTTCAAACGAAACAGGCACCGGTTGCCGGTTGAACGGATTATACCAAACCGTATACCCCTTTTTTAACCGGTCGATGAACCATCCGGCATAAAAAGCAGGAATATCCGTCGCACGACTGGCCGAGAGGATGACGGGGGCAAGTGTCTTGGATTCTTCAAACACGTTTTTCCTTGTCGTAAACAACTAAAAAGACAGGCACGGATATACTTCAAATCCATGCGCTGTCTTCTGTCTATTAGTCTATTCCGTTATTCCGCTTCCTGCTGCGCTTCGTATTCTTTCAGCAACTTATCCTGAACGTCGGTCGGAACCAGCTCGTAGGAAGCAAATTTCATGGTAAAGGAGGCCCTGCCGCCTGAAATGGAACTCAACGAAGTCGAGTAATTGCCCATTTCTTTCAGAGGCACTTTAGCCATTAGCTTCTCGTATCCTCTTTCGGAATTCATACCCATGATCATGGCGCGGCGACCTTGTAAATCGCCCATTACGTCGCCCATGTATTCCGAAGGAAGCGAGACTTCCACATCGTAAATCGGTTCCAGAATCTTGGGCCCTGCGTTTTTGAAAGCCTGCGAGAATGCATTTCTTCCGGCAAGCATGAACGAGATTTCATTGGAATCGACCGGGTGCATCTTGCCGTCGTAAACGATTACGCGGACGTCGCGCGCATACGAACCGGTCAACGGCCCCTGCTCCATCCGTCCCATAATTCCTTTCAAAATAGCCGGTAAGAAGCGGTCGTCGATAGAACCGCCAACGATGGAGTTGACAAATACCAGCTTCCCTCCCCATTCCAATGGATATTCCTGGACATCGCGCGACTGGATTTTAAATTCCTGTCCGCCGAATCGATACACTTCGGGCATGGGCGCTCCGTCCTGGTACGGTTCGACAATCAGATGAACTTCGCCAAATTGACCGGCTCCTCCCGATTGTTTCTTGTGCCGGTAATCGGCGCGTGCCGACTTGGTAATGGTTTCCCGGTAAGGAATCTTCGGCTCAAAAAACTCAACGGCTAATTTATCCGTATTTTCTATACGCCATTTCAATGTTTTTAAATGAAATTCGCCTTGACCGGAAACAATCACCTGTTTCAATTCTTTCGATTGTTCAACGACCCAGGTCGGATCTTCGGAACGCATCCGGTTGATGATTTCCATCATTTTTTCCGAATCGGCTTCATTGGCTGCTTTAATGGCGCGACGATACTTGGAGTTTGGATATTTTATGAAATCAAATTTATTGTCCACCCCTTTGCCGTTCAAGGTATGTCCGGTATTGACGTCTTTGAGTTTAACCGTTGCACCGATATCTCCCGCATGCAATTCCGAAATTTCCGTACGGTTCTGACCGGCAACCACAAACAATTGTGAAATTCGTTCTTTCGAACCGCGATCTTCGTTCAGCACGTCGTCGCCGACTTTTACTGTACCCGACATGACTTTGAAATACGAAATACGACCAATATGCTGTTCAACCGTTGTTTTGAAAACAAACAAACTGGTGGGAGCGGTAGGATCGGGATGAATTTCGTTGCCTTCGGTATTTTTATAAGGAGGCATTTCGGAAACACCCGGAGTGTTGTTGCAAATGAAATCCATCAAGCGACGGATTCCCATATCTTTACCTGCCGAAGCACATACCACCGGATACATGCCGCGAGTTAGCAGCCCTTTGCAAATACCTTCACTCATTTCTTCTTCACTCAAACTTCCCTGATCGAAGAACTTTTCCATCAATGTTTCATCGTTTTCGGCGGCAGCTTCCACAAGCGCATTGTGCCATTCTTCCGCCTTGCTTAATTCTTCTGCAGGAATATCCAGTATTTCAGGCGCTCCGCCTTCGTGTTTCCATTGATACAGTTTCATTTTCAGCACATCAACCATTTGATGAAAATGCTGCCCTGTTTGCAAGGGATACTGAATCGGCACCACTTTGCTCCCATACATCTCCCGAAGTTGGAGCAAGGTTTTATCGAAATCGGCATATTCCTTATCTAATTGATTAATAAGAAATATCAACGGTTTATTCAAGCCTTCCGTGTAGCGGAACATATTGATTGTACCGACTTCCACGCCATATTGCGCATTGAGAACCATCAATGCCGTGTCGGTTACGCTCATGGATGAAACGGCTCCACCGGAAAAATCATCCGAGCCCGGACTGTCGATAAAATTCACCTTTTTGTTCTCCCATTCTACACTGAAGATCGTGGAGAAAACCGAATACCCGTATTCTTTTTCTACGGAAAAATAATCCGAAACCGTATTCCCGCTGTCAACAGAGCCTCTACGTTTTATGATACCACCCTCGAAGAGCAATGCTTCTGCGAGAGTGGTTTTCCCGGAGCCGGAACCGCCAATAATAGCAATGTTCCGAATTTCATTGGTTTGATATACTTTCATGAAAAATGTTATTTATAAATGATACAATAAATTTGATTTAAAAAAACGGCGAAAATTATAAAAAATAACGGAATTCTCCAATTACAGCTATATGTTATAAAACATATATAAGAATTCCGCAGTCCTTTCCGGCTTTCCCGGAATCGACTGCGGAATACTAAATTTTCCGATAACTTATTAATTATTAATTTATTGGATTAGTTGTTTCCACCTGAATTGATTCCATAATCTTGGGCTTGTTGTATAGCCCACGCCAAAGCGTTTGCAGAAAATATGGCATTAATTACCGGTCCTGCCCCGTTATTTCCATTGCCACCGTTGTATTGTATCGGCTTTGCCAACGGAATATACGGAGCAGTTTGCGAAACATAGAAAGGACTTACCTGATCACTTGTAAGATTATAACTGGAATTAAATCCGCCGTCGCCAACCCATATAAAACTCAATGTGTTGTGTCGTAGCATTGTAGGACGTCCCGAACCGCTCACTGTTCCGGTTGCCGTTGTATATACCGTGACAGGCGCCGTTGCCGGTAAGTTGTTAATAGTATAGGTAGTTGAAGCATCTTCACCCCAGTACATGCCTCCCACATTACCAAACGGTCCGTTGATTAGAGGGTCATTGTTCATTATCGGCAGCAGATATCTTGCTCCGGCGCTATTACCGTTTGCTGCGCTCGTAATAGTCGTTCCTGTTTCCAATATTGCATTCAGCATAGCTTGAATAAGGTATAGATCTTCGCAATACATAAGCACCACGCCGCCTTTTTTCAGATAATCAACGAAAGCGCTCATGGTGGCGGCATCGGGAACAACCCAACCAACAGCGATGAGGACGATATCCGGAGGCGCGGTTCCATTCAGGGCCGCTCGTACTGCTGTTGCTCCCGGTGCGCCTGAAGTTGGATGTATCTTCCATGTATCGGTTCCGTCGCCGAATTTCACCGTACTGTTGGGCAGCGTACCGAAATTATTATTATCCATCACCATATCGTATCCGACGCGAACCGTAGTACCAGTAGCTTTGTAAAACATTGTATAGCTGTAACTATTATTCGTTCCCAAGGCTAATACCGTCATTGGACGTATGGCGATATTCACGGTTGCATTACAGGTGGCTACGCCATCGCCGCTGTTGGTAGTGAAAGTCAATGTAATCGGATCGACTCCTAACGGAGTGCCGGTACCCTGTAATTCAATGGTATTCGAACCCGAAGAAGTGAACACGCCGCTTCCCGCAAAGGAAATGCCGTTTACCGTATTACTCGTTACAGCCCATGAGCCGCCGTTATCAATGTTGGATACATTGACAGTGAAAGTTACCTTGTTGTCCGGCGTTAGCGCTTTCCCTTTCAGATACGCTCCACTAAACTTGGCGGTTCCGCAACTGAGGCTAAAATTTGCCGTAGGCGGCAATACGGGAATGGTGACTGCTAAGCAGGGCACAGAGGCAGCGCCGTTATACGAAATGGCCACGATATCGCCGGGGGTTGTGTTCACTATACCTGGCTTGCCTTGCCCCTGTAAGACGACCTGCTGTTTGCCTTCATTGAGAAAAGTTCCCGAAGCGTTAAATCCGTAACCATTGTTGGTACTCGCCGATATAGTATAAGCTCCAGCTTTCGTAACAACTACAGTTACGGTCAGATAATTCGTACTGTTCAAAGGCGAGTCTTTTACATAAGCGCCATTCACAGTGATATCATCGCAGCCGGTTACGTATGCCGATTTGGCGACTCCGCCACATAGGCTTTTCCATTCATTGTCATCCGCATTAAACGAATTGATGCACTCTTCATCCGTGTTGAAAATCAATAATCCATTAGCGGGTTCTTGGATTTTATCCCTGTCTTCCTGATTCATGCGGGGAATTAACATTCCAAGTGGTTCTTTAGATTTTGGAGATACTACGTCTAAAGCAGCTGTTTTATCGGGTTCCATGGTCCCGATGCCTACTTGTCCATAACCAGGTTTTGCAATCAAAGCGGTTAATGTTAATGCGAAGATAAATACCTTTTTTTTCATAAAATTACTGTTTTTTTGTTTAACATTCATTTCTATTTATTTTTTCATAACAAATACAAAGTAAAGGCTTTTAAATTTGTATTTCTAACAATATCCTTTCTAATTTTGTCCTGTTGATTTATTTAAAAAAGGATTTCTGAGCATGCACTCCATATAACCAATGTCAAAAAACAGAATAAAAACGGGTTGGAATGAATTATTAAAAAATTTTGAGAAAACTGAAATTGAATGAAAATTTTTGACAGGCTGTATTAGCAAACCAATGCTACATTCGCTCCTTTCAGTGCAGAATTTTATATACCAATTCTTTGAACAGATTTTCACCGGGTACGGAGGCATTGTTCACCCCCTTGGCTTGAGCGTCGCATTGACGGATGAAAGAAATGACTTGCATGGTTTTCACCGGTTTATAGTTTTTAAGAGCCGTCATATAATCCTTAATTTGAATGTCGGATCGAAATCCGAGAACAGTCATCAGGTGCTGTTCGGATTTGTTATTTTCGTAATGGCAAATCATCAGGTTGGAAAAAAAAGTAAACAGGAAGGTTAATGTACGTTGAAGCGGATTATTTTTCGGGTTTTGCTCATAATAGCGCGCAATCCGGTTTGCTTTAAGGATGTCTTTCGTTGCCAAAGCTTTCTGTAGTTCAAAATTGTTATAATCTTTACTGATACCGATGTTTTGTTCGATTAATTCCGTAGTGATCGCCCTGTTTTCCTTCGTAAGCAAAAGGATGAGTTTTTCCAATTCGTTGGTCAGTTTGCTTAAATCGGTTCCCAGATAATCGGTCAGCATTTGTGCGGATTTCGAATCGATTCTCACTTTCCGTTTGTGAAGGTAATTCGTGATAAAAGCCGGAACCTGGTTGTCATACAATTTCTTGGATTCGAACACGACTCCGATTTTGCCAATCTCGCCTGATAATTTTTTACGCCCGTCTAATTTGCCATGTTTATGGTTAATCACCAGAATGGTTGAGTGGAGCGGTTGCTTGACATAATAGATCAAATCGTCGATATTTTTCAATTCCTGCGCTTCCTTGACAATGACTAACTGCCGCTCCGACATCATTGGAAAGCGTTTGCACGTATTGATGATGGTTCCTACATCCGAATCCATCCCATAAAAGACGTATTGATTAAAATCGCGCTCGGAATCATCCAGCACCTTTTCAATCAATAAATCTGTCAATTGATCGATATAATATGCCTCCTCTCCCTGAAACAGATACACCGGGGAAAAATTTCCTTGTTGTATACTGTCCTGCAATTCTTCAAATTTCAGTTCTTTCGCCATAATTCATTACCATTCAAACCGAAGGTGTTTCACAGTTTCTTTATTATTAATAATGGTCTTCAACGATTCGATTCCGATGAGCACATGCTCTTCCGAAAAGTTTTTAGTTACTTGCAAATCACTCTCTTCGGTTTTGATTCCTTCCGAAATCATCGGTTGATCGCTGACTAACAGCAAGGCCCCTGTCGGAATCTGATTGGCAAATCCCACCGTAAGCAGCGTGGCTGTTTCCATATCCACGCCAATCGAACGGATTTTCCTAAGATAGGCTTTGAAATCTTCATCGTATTCCCACACCCGCCGGTTGGTCGTATAAATCGTCCCTGTCCAATAGTCTTTGTTGTGGTCGCGAACAATGGCCGAAACAGCGCGTAGCAGGCTGAAAGCGGGTAACGAAGGCACTTCGGCAGGAAAATAATCGTTCGACGTCCCTTCTCCACGAATGGCGGCTATCGGTAGTATATAATCGCCTAAAGCGTTTTTCGATTTCAATCCTCCGCATTTGCCCAGAAACAGAACGGCTTTGGGTCTAACAGCTCCCAATAAATCCATGATGGTAGCTGCATTGGCCGATCCCATTCCAAAATTGATAATCGTTATATTTTCGGCGGAAGCATTGGGCATGTTGGCGTCCTGTCCAATAATCGGAACCTGGTAATGATCGGCAAAAATAGCTACATACTTATTGAAATTAGTCAATAATATATAAGGCGTAAATTCGTTGATCGCCCTTTTGGTATAACGAGGCAACCAATTATCAACGATCTCTTGTTTTGTCTTCATAATTGTGTAATTTTGCAAAAGTAATAAAAAAAGGAATACAAAAAAAATGGAGCTGCTAAATCTTCCGCTTTCCGAACTGCGAATCAAACAACGAAACGGGAAAGCGTATGTTTTTGACCGTTTACGCAACCGGTTTGTTCGTTTGACCCCTGAAGAACAGGTTCGTCAACAATGGATAGCCTTTTTGATTGAGCACAAAGGGTATCCATCGGGACGAATGGCAAACGAAGTAGAAATTGCGGTGGGAAACATAAGGAAACGATGCGACACGGTTCTTTACGACAATTATTTGCAACCGTTAATGATTCTTGAATACAAATCGCCTGCTACCGTCATCAGTCAAAAAGCCTTTGACCAGATAGCCCGTTATAATTTGACGTTGCAAGTTCCATGGTTAATTGTGAGCAATGGAATCGATCATTTTTGCTGTCGCACCGCAGAGGATGGAAAAGCCTTTGTGTTTGTCAATGAGATACCGGAATATAAAAAAATGACGAATGAGGAATGATTCGGGTGTCGTATTTGACAGGGAGCGGGTTGCCTCGTTGGGAAACCAGCTCACAACGCCGACAGCAAACCTGCTGCCGGCGCCGACGGTAACCGTAGCGCTCGGCGTCCCGTTTGTGGCTGGAATGAGGTGTTGCAGGAAAATTGCGATTTTATTTTGCCTTATTTTTGTAATGCAAAATTAAAAACTGTTGCAAACATAATAATAAAATTTCACAAACACTACAATTTTATCACATTTAATATATATACGGCAAATTCTTTTACATATATGAACATTTTGGTAATTATATTTACTTAATTGAACCCGCAGGGGAGGTTGTTGTCACAATTATGTATTCATTCTTATTTCCTTTGTCGTTTTGTTTCCCGGCAAATCGTAAGCGACGGCAATTACTTTCCCTCCTTCAGAAAGACGATTCGGTACGGTTGTAGCAAACTTCCACCAGTCGGATTTGCCTTCCCGCCCGGCAAATCCGGCTTCTATTGCATCCCCTTTCTCATCTACAATCCTGACATAGACTTGTTTCACCTGAAAATCGTCGGTTGCATAGACTCGGATAAAGCTATCCGGTTCGTCCGTATAATTCGACAGATTGATTTCTTCAATACTCGGAGGAAGTAAATAATCCTGTATCGCTCTCGCATACGCAGTTTGACGTTGCTTGCACTTGCTTTGGTAGGCTTGCTTCAACAGAAGGTCGCTCATTGCTTTTTTTGCATAACCGGTTGCTTCTTTGAAACGAAGCCGTTGTTTCTTGCGAAGTTCACTTTCGACTGTCTGTTGATTTATTATCGGAGCTTTGGATACTATCGTATCGCCACCCCACTGACGGAAAACAAGCTGTTTCCCTAACTCTCCACTTATTCCTGTGGTTAGCATGTTGTCTCTAACAATTGGCATAACATAAATTTTTTTATAGTTACTGTTTTTCTTTCTGATTTATAAAACGTATTTTTTCTTAAAATAGTATAACGGATTTAAAATAATAGAAAAAAAGGAAGAAAAAGGGTCCTGAGACTTTTGAGACAGCCTCCGGCTTAATTACCCGGTTGATCCGGATTATTAAAAAGAAGGCAAACAAGCATAAATTATTTCATTTTAATATATTTTCGACCTGTTTGATTGTTTTGTGCATTTTCTCTTCATCCGCTCTTCCTCTTATGTTCCTCTTATGTTCCTCTTATCTTCGTCTTGTCTTCCTCTATTGACATTTTGATATTTCATTGTCAAGCCCGCAATGACAACGTACAACAACAAACAAGGGGGCATGCCCCCTTGTCAATTCTCAATTCTCAATTCTCAATTCTACAAAATTCCCCCGCTTTTCTTTGTTGGAGCCGCCGTCTCATTGTCGAGCGACGACTTTTTAATAGTCACCTGTTTCCCTGTACTGAAGCGGTAATTTATTTGCAGCATCATCAGGTTCTTCAGCAAATCCAAACCGCCGCGCGATGACGAGTAGTATGCCGGTGTATTCACATACGTGTCTTGCGAGTAATGAAGAAAGTTTACGGGCGGAATATAGATGAAACTGCAACTAAGCCTTTTCTTGAAAAAATTCTTTTGAATCATCAGTAAAACAGCGTCATTTGCCCAGGTATTGTATCCCTGCAATGTCGGATACTTAGCAATGTATTTTTGTATACCGGCGGTTACCGCTCCATCCCATTTAGGCAGGCTGCAATAGAGGAACGAACTGAGTTGAAACCGCGTCTGCTGCGAACTTACATCGTTATACGAAAGGTGTACGTTTTCTACATTCACCCAGTTTTGCCAAAAGAGCGTTTTAGCAAGCGGATACGTAAAGTTCACCCGCACTCCGTAGGTTCTGAAATTATCCGCATTGACGTTGCTTTGATAATAGCGCCCGTTGTCTTCCCATATATATTGCTGGATATTGCTGCGATCGAATCCGTAAAAAGGCTCAACGGTGAAACGTTGGAAGACAGTAAACTGCAAGGAGGCTTCCTGATAATTGGATGTCCTTAATTCGGGATTTCCAACCGACCACGTCAACGTATCCAACTGTGCTGTAAACGGCGACAACTGACCAATATCGGGATACGAAGGCCACGAATGGTATTTGGCGGTTACGCTGAACTTACTTGATGGACTGTATTGAATATTGGCAAAAGGCAGAAACGCCGTCTGCGACCGGCTCATCCCCTGATAGGTCTGATGGAAGAATTCAACGGTTCCTCCTACCTTCATATTCAATTGCTTCAACGGGGCATAACTCAGGTAGAGCGAAGGACGGTTACGCATTTGATTCTGAGCCAGTGTCTGACTGTTTTGATACAGACGGTAATTGTCGATAATAGCGCCATAACCGAGCGCCATCGAAAACGCCGGAGTGAGTTGATAGGTATAATCGAGGTTCAAACGATAGTAGTTCTCTCCCTGTGTGTTACGGGAATCGCTTTGCATCGCATCCTGACTAAAAGAAGTACTGTTGGTCGGCGCCGAATGCTGGTATCGGAAATTGGCCTCAAAGCTGCTCTTATCGTTCCATTTCCCTTTATAAGTCAAGGTAGCTCTCAGTGCATCGTTTGTACTGCGGTTGCCGGTTATGGACTGGCTCTCACCGATTGGTGTTTGATTAAGGTAACTTGTCAGATCGAATTTCGTAATGTCACTGCTCAAATTGCCATTGTAATTCATCTCGAGCGAAAGCGTATTTTCAGGCTTGATAAGATAATCGCCTCCCAACGTGATGCTGTTGCTGTTATTCAGTACGCTGGCGTTGGAATATTTATCGTTCATCTCAGGAGTAGTAACCCGCAAATCGCCGTATTGCTTAACATAATCCGCCGGAATGCCTAAATTGTTGTAATGTCCCGAATAACTGCCGTAAAGATTCACTTTCTTATAAGTATAGAGCACATTTACTCCTGAGAAATCCTGTAACAGCAACGCAGAAGACGAATTGAATTTAGTAAAATTAAACATGGGCGTGAAATTGGCGGAAACATCGATTCCTGAGAAATCTTTTTTCGTAATGATGTTGATGACCGCCCGGTATCCGTCGGCCGCATATTTACCGACAGGATCTTTGATCACTTCCACGCGATCGATGCGATCGGGCGAAAGCGTCTTTGCCATGGACTGGTCTTTCTCAATCCCGTCGATCAATAATAGTATGTTGGTACTTCCGTTTACCATGATCGATTGGTCGTAGGGATTATACATCACGCCGTTAAGTTTGCCCAACAGCTCCCGGGCTGTGGATGTACCCGAACGCAACTCATTGGAAATGACAAACACATCCCGGTCGACTTTGATGGTTCGTGCGCTGCCTGTGACCGTGACTTCATTCAATACCTTGGTGTCTTCGTCCAAGAGAACAATGCCTGAATTCCGGTTGGCAACGGTGGCTTCATACGTTTTGTATCCGAGAAATTGAATCCGCATCTTGCAACTGTCTATGGTACAGGGAAGCGTTAGATAGCCTTTTTCATCGGTCATACCGCCGGTGATCACACTGTCCTGTACGGTTAATAATTCGACGGTGGCATAACCGATCGCTTCTTTCGTCTTGCTGTCTTTTACCGTTACGGTGACATCGGGCGCTGCTTCGGCAAAAAGATTCGTTGCAGCAAACAGGAAGGGTATCAATAAAATGATTTTATTTAGAGTTTTCATAAAATTGTTCATTTGTTATTACCCCCCAGCCCCCTAAAGGGGGAGCTGGAGTAGTAAGTTTATTTATTATGCAGAGGCAGAAACTGTCTCAAAAGTATTTTTGAACGCGGATGACGCTGATGAAACGGATAAACGCTGATTTTTATATTGTTGATAATTAATCATATATAAAATTTAATTTATGTATTATCTGCGAAAACCTGCGTTATCCGCGTTATCTGCGTTCTTTTGAGACAGCCTCATGAGTGGGTTACATCATCGTTCGTGCATAAATAATCATCGCAGTCAGTGCGAGGATAATAACGACGAATAAGCCCAATAAAAGTTTATTACTTGTTTTCATGATTTCCTTGATATTTAGTATATTCATTT
>Ga0123357_10006725_pt1 | contig 14097 bp, 8 predicted proteins | sample TergutEmb28metaG_FD_89873 | JGI IMG/M metagenome (GOLD analysis project Ga0123357, IMG submission 89873) | Embiratermes neotenicus P4 segment gut microbial communities from Petit-Saut dam, French Guiana - Emb289 P4 | ecosystem: Host-associated > Arthropoda: Insects > Digestive system > Gut ... | reverse complement strand
TGTGAATGTTAACTCTGCATAAGGTGATAGCATTCTTTCAGTTTCTTTGTTTGAGTTCACGTGGAACCAGTATTCACTACAGACCTGTGTGTATTAGTTCTACACAAGATTGCAACACTTCTCAAATAACCGCGTTAAATTTACTGCGTGGTTGTGTTTTCACAATATAAACCACTGATTCATTCGCAGGGGGCAAATGTAATAATTGTTCAAATGGAACAACTTAACCTGAAGTGCACATTGTTACTACGTACAACAAGGATTTATAAGTGGTGTAAAGTGTGTTAGAATTTAAGTGACGCTACAAGAAGTAAGCTTTGTACATATATTAGCAGACTTAATCCACACAAAGGGTGATACATTAATTGAATTGATATTTAATTGTGTATTTTAGTTGCAAGATAATTATAGTAAAGTGAAAACTGAATTCCTGTTGACCAGCCATTCATTAGGAACAGATCGTTCAACCTTTATGTTCTCGTACCAGAGCGAGACACCCCCTATCTTCGTCGTCTTAACTTGCGTTTGCTGCACTGCATTCCAAATCGTCTCTCACCTATTCCACTCGGGAACATCTTTAGACCCAGTGTGACCAAAGACTGTTGAAAAACGTGATAGGCAAAACACTTCTCCTTAGGCGCTGCCTTGTTTTGAAGAGATTCTTGCAAATTATCTGTACTAGACTTATCTCTGGAACTTGTCCTGCATCCTGATTCCAGTATTACCCTTCTATTCACATCATTATTATGGTTTACGAGGGGTACAGGAAAGAGCAATGATAGTCCAGAATTAACAACATGACCGAGAAAGATTAGTCCCATACATCGTTGTTATGGAGTCTTGTAGTTTTCTGAGGGTTGAGCAAGATACCAAGTTAAGGGAAATGGGAGAGGGCTGAGGAAGCCGTTGGAGGCTAATGTGTTTTTATTAGTCGGGTGTATAACCTATGCGCTGTCAACATTTAGAGAGTCATAAATAAATTAAAGTGAACGCCAACTTGATGGAACTAGGTAATTTTATTGATGTATTCGTAGCTCGACATGTGTACACACGACCTACGCAGCGACTCTCAAGATCACCACCCATCCAAAAACTCGGTGCATAAAATCGTATGTTGCAACTTAACATCTAATGCTCCTGATGATGGGCGTATGTACACGAAACATGTCGAGCTAAGAATACATCAATAAAACTACCTAGTTGCATCAAGTTGGCATTCACTTTATTTCATGGGGAAGATGCACGGTCAAATAACCCTCAAGTCATAAATAAACTCTGATGGAAAACATGTCATGGACGTACCAGTTAAACTGTTATATCCGGCAATGGAACTGTCCCGGAGGATGTTAATGTCAAAGTGTTTGTAATGCTTTCCTTGACGTAGGGGGGAGGGTGTCTTACAATGTATTGTAACTGAATTGTGTCCGTATTTACCACCTTATGAACCTTGAAAGTACATTGAATTGCTTGTATTGATTTATCACTGAGCTGTTATAATTATATTGTTCCATTTGATGGCAAATATAATTGTTCTAATTCCACCTATATGCATATCTTTTGTTTACCTGGACTGTTACGAAGTTCACTCAAGCAAGAACAGCTTTTCAGACAGTACGTAGAATCATTCTGTAACATGAAACATAATTCCCAAAGGGATGTCAGGAGAGGCGCAATATTCAGTCAGTATTAAAAAACAGAGGTTAAAAATTTTGACCAACAGCAACTGCACCACTGAATGTCAGAACACATCCTCATTTTAAAAAGTACATAAATTGAAGTGTTGTGCGGATCATGTGCAATTCGGATGTACAGGGTACAGTTACTTCATAAGATCATACTGCCTTCATCTTTATGCTGTAGATACGAGACCCTGGTTTACAGTATACCTACCACGCATGAATTCACAGCAATAGAGGCTGCAGACAAGACCCTCAATATCGATAAAAATTCAAATTTCGTTCAAGACATAAGTCCTTTCCCAACCCTTTCACACAAATGTCCAAACATTATTTAATTGGAAATTGCGGCAAACAATTTTTGTCACGTTTCTAGCTGCCAACAATAGTATTTCTAAGCCATGTATGGTACCGTACGTAAACTCTTCCTTTGATGCAGTAGTTAAACCATCCGCGAGACAAAAAATATAGAGCACACATCTATTTATTTTAACCAAAGTCATCCCGTGTTGTTTCAATACTCACAGTAAAACATTTTATTCCGTCAAGAACACTACAGTAGTATATGATATTTGTATCTTATTATGGCATCATGTTTCAGTCTTTTTTAGACCATCTCCAGGCCAGCGTATGCACTAACTGTACCTTTTGCCTATGTTCGTTGGCCTGAAGAAGGTCTAAAAAGACTGAAATATGTTGCCATAGTAAGATACCACTATCGTATACTATTGTTGCGTTCTTGACGAACAAAAATGTTTGTTTTATTGTGAATACGTCTCTTTTCTATAATGTTTGGATAACGTGAAAACAGTTTGCTTTGGATTACATAAGTTTCCGCTTTAATAAAATATACACTACAGCCCCATTAATAACCAGAACATTACATAAACTTTTTCAAAGGACCAAAGATGCACTCTGGTTTTATGGATGTAATTTTATTATATATTGACCATCGATACGTTTCGGCCCAACAATACTAATGTACTTATAATAAGTCGGGACCACTCCACAGTTAAAATCATATTATTCTTTAAAATTACTGTTACATAATAACACTGTGATATGCATGAAATATTATGAGTTAAAATGGTTGTGTAGAGTATGTTTCTGTGACGTGATGTACATAGAAAGTACGTGGCATGTCCATGTATATATATATATATATATATAAGTTAATACATTTTAGATATTGAGCAAGTGCAAACTCTACCATCGCTTACCAAATTTTACTTAATTTTTCAGCTACCCTTTTCACCTTTCTCAATATTTCTACTTGCTCAATATCTAACAACTTATTAGCGTAGATTACATAGATATATAAATATCAATTTTACTACAGGGTCATAATCTACCACACATGTGTTCTATGTATATCGCTCCACAGAAAAATACCCCAGACAACCATTTTAACTCCTAATATTTGTGGTTTCTGCTGGATGTGGTTGGTATGTAATTCCCGACACAAAATACGCACACCTTTCCGCGTGCACCCTGTATATTGCCGGCCGCTTGCTTGCTGAACTCACTGTGCGTCACACACTGAAATTTTCCAATAGCCATTTCACTCGCAAATTTGTCTGTTTTTATAATGAGGTGGCGTTTGGGCAATAAACTATCCTAGCTACGTGGGTTGGCTAGCCCGCAGTGTCCACAACCCCCCTACCCCCCGCTGAGACCACTGCACCCCCATGTAATCCAGGAAGCGTACCCGTTGTTCAGAGCGAGTCGTGAGGCCGGAAGGAATGGCCGGTGGTGAATCTGATTCTGTGTCAACATGGAGGACGTACGCCGGCTTCAGGCGATCAATGGAGACTGTCTTCGCAGGGCCCTGGACATGTGGAGGACCCTGTATGGGCCGACATACGGGGCTTGGAGGGCTCCCCAGAGGGCATCGTGCCGTAGAAAGACATGCGAGGCGGTGGCCAGGTTCTTGAAAATGAACGTTGATGGGGCAGCATGCTTGGAACCTGGTCTGGGACGAAGCTTTCCAATGTGGACATTCAACAAGTACGCGACGTCGTTGACGTCGGTGCATTCGGAGGGGAAAGGGACGAAGAAGTCCCCAGGTAACCGCAGGGGAGAACCGTACACCAGTTCGGCTGATGAGGCTTTCAAGTCCTCCTTCCACGCACTGCGAATCCCAAACAGGACCAACGGAAGAGCTTCGACCCAGTGTTCATCAGCATGACACATGAGGGCAACCTTCAGCTGACGGTGTAGCCTCTCGATTATGCCATTGGAGGCAGGATGCCATGCAGTAGTCCGGGTTAGAGAGGATCCGGTGATGGTAGCCAGAGTCTTGAAAAGGCGGGCCTTGAATTGCCTGCCCTGGTCGGTTGTGATTTGCTGGGGGCAGCCAAAACGAGCAATCCAGACAGAGACGAAGGCCTTAGCGACTGCTTCGGCGGTAATGTCAGACAGAGGGAGTGCCTCAGGCCAATGTGTGTATCTCTCGATGGCAAGTGAGACAGTATCGGAAGCCGGAGGAGACTAGCAGCGAGCCGACCAGGTCGATATGCACATGAGAGAAACGTGCCGACGGGAGGTTAAAACTCCCGAGAGGGACATTCACATGCCGCGTTACCTTGGTCAGTCTGCAGGGTGTACATTCGCGTGTCCATGCGCAGCAATCTTTCCCCACTCCCGGCCACACAAACCGCTGGGACATCAACTTGGCGGTGGCGTTGGACCCGGGGTGGCTAAGGCCTTGGAGGGTGTCAAAGACCTGGCGTCTGAAAGGCGTTGTTATAAATGGCCGCGGTTGTGGAGAGGACGTGTCGCAATGACGTCCTTCCCGGGAATGTGTGCTTGTTCTAACCGAAGCGCGGAACCATTTTCAGAACGTCTTGCAGCTCCGCATTCTGATCCTGTGAACTCGCAAGAGCATGGTAATAAAGAGGCGTCGTGACGGAGTTGGCTCTCGATAAGGTGTCTGCCACAACATTGTCTTACCCGGTGACATGCCTGAAGTCAGTAGAGAATTATCCAATAAACTCCAGGTGACGGAATTATCGCGGCGAACATTTATCTCTCCGTTACTGGAAAGCATAAGTGAGAGGCTTGTGATCCGTAAAAATGACAAATTGACGGCCTTCGACCATATGTCGGATGTACTTGATAGCCTCATAAACTGCCAGGAGCTCGCAGTCATACGGACTGTATTTTGTTGAGTGGGGCTGAGCTTATGGGAGTAGAAAGCCAGGGGTTGCCAAACGTCCCAGACACCCTGCTGCAAGGTGGCACCAAAAGCAATATCAGAAGCGTCTGAAAATAAGTCAACGTAGCAGATGGGCCCGGGTGAGCCAGAAGTGTGGCACGGGAGAGGCTAGCCTTGCAGTCCGCGAAAGCTTGGACCATGGTGAGTGTTCAGTCCACCGGTTGGGATCCTTTGACCTTGGGAACAACTAACACAGTGTGGAGTGGCGCTTGTATGCTGGTTGCTTGTGGTACGAACCACCGGTAAAAAAATTAGCATGCCAAGGTAACGTCTGAGGTCTTTGACCAAGACGGGCTGTTGGAAACGTTTGTCGCTGCAACTTTCTCCTCCAGCGGCCTAGTACCTGCAGCTGACACTGTGTAGACAAGGAAAGTCACTTCCGTCGCGACGAAAACACATTTGGCTGGATTCAGCAAGGTATCGTACTCGTTGAAGCGCTGGAACAATGTATGCAGGTGCTGTTCGTTCTCTTCATCCGAGGTACAGGCGACCACACGTCATCTATATATGCATAACAAAAATCGAGGTCTCTGAGAACCCCATCTATGAACCACTGAAATGTAATTTATTCCTTTTTGGGTAATTCCCCGGCGTCTGAGATTTAGTTACCGACGTTTCGGAACTCACTATCGGGTCCATCTTCATAGGCAGTGAGTTCCGAAACGTCGGTAACTAAATCTCAGACGCCGGGGAATTACCCAAAAAGGAATAAATTACATTTACAACACGGCGCAAGCTTAAGAACAACCACTGAAATGTTTGTGCGGCGTTTCGGAGCCCGAAGGACATATATGGGAATTCGAAAAGTCCAAAGGGCGTGATGATATGGCTGTTTTTTGCGATGTCGTCTGGATGGACTGGGATCTGATGGTGTGCTTTCACCGAATCTATCGTGGAGCAGACTTTCCGGCCAGATAGTCGTTGTGCAAATTTGGCAATGTGCTAAACGGGATATTGGTCGGGGATGGTCATAGCGTTCAGAGCACGATAGTCGCCATAGGGTGTCCTGCCGTCTTGTTTCTTGTGGACGAGGTGGAGGGGCGAAGCCCAGGGGCTATCGGAACGCCGAGCGGTGCCATTTCGTAGTATTTCCTCGAACTCGGATTTCGCGATTCGGAGGCGATCCGGTGCTAGTCGCCGCGGGCGCGAAGTTACAGGTGGTTCCGGATGTGGTACGGATGTGATAAACTGCACAATGCCGGGGTTCCCGGCGAATTCCAGCAGAACGGATTAAATCTCGAAAATCCTGGAGCAGTGCGTGATAGCGACAGCTCCCGTCGAGGACTTTAATGTGGCCGCCATACGTTCCTACCGAGGCGTCGTTGACAGTAAGGTTAGTGATGTCGATGAGACGCCGGTGTCTCATGTCGAAGAGTAAGTTGTAGAATCAGAGGAAGTCCGAGCCCACGATGGGTCCCGTTACTTTCGCGACGATAAAACGCCATGAATATTTTCGTTGTAAGCCGTAATCCAAACGGAGATTTATGCAACCGTAGGTGTGTACATTAGTGCCATTTGCTGCGAGCAACTAATTACTAGACTGTGCTCGGTGTTCTCGAAGATGGGAACGGGAATAGACGCAGAGATCGGCGCCGGTGTCGACCAAGAAACTCATCTTCGTGAGCCGATCCGTAACATAGAGGCGCCTGACTGAGTTGTTACAGTTGCTCTCCGCTACTAACGACTGTCTTCTGTCTTTCCCTGCTGCCACGTACAGGGCGCGGTGCATCTCTTTGCCCGCTCTTTAAAGCGGCGGTGGTACCAGCAGATGTCAGGGGCTGGTGACCGTCCCGCTGGGCGTGACGAACGTCTTGCGTGCCGTCGTGTCTGCGATGGTGAACGCGGACGAGAGGGGCTCGTGGCAAGTGCCGCTACTTGTTGAGCCAGCTCATCAATACGGGTGGTTAAAATACAGACGTCATCACCAGACGAAAACACACGGGCGACACAGGGAGGAGGTCTGATTTCCGCTATTTTATCCGCCAGCTGGACCACGCCGTCTAAGGCAACCTGCGCCTGAGTGGCGATTATGGCCTGAATATTTGTCGGCAGGCGATTCGTCCACAAAGTGCGGAGAAAGTCGGACGGTACTGACGGGCCTGCGAAAGTGCGGAGGTGGCGGAGGAACTGGGCCGGCCTCCGGTCACCCTCCTCATGCATCAGGACCTGACGGGCGCGCTGCTCCTCGGAGAGTGACAGACGTCTAATCAATTCAGCTTTGATTCTCTCATAACCGCCTGTGGGTGGGGGTTTGGTTATGACATCCTCCACCTCCGCCGCATATTTGTTGTCGAGGTGTGAGATTACGTAGTAAAATTTTGTCGCGTCCTGTGTGACGTTCGCCAAAGCAAACTGTCCCTATAGCTGCGCGAACCACAAGGCGGGCGTTTCAGGTCAGAAAGGCGGAACGCGAATACCGACGGGATTGAGTGTAAAAGACGAATCGGGCGGTTTGCTCCGTCCGTGTCGAAGGGTCCGCGTCTTGTTGCATGATGTTTCACGTCGGAGGACAGTCCGTGTTTAGATCATCTCGGGGTCACCAATGTGGTTTCTGTTGTGGTTGTGTTTGGTATGTAGATCCCGACACACAATACACACACTTAAGCAACACTTCGCCGCGTGCACACTATATTGCCGGCCGCTTGCTTGCTTCGCTCACTGCGCGTCACACAAACTGACTGAAATTTTCCACTAGGCACTTCACTCGCGATTCTGACTCAGTGTTTATAAGGAGGTGCCGTGTGGGCAATAAACTATCCTGGCTATGTGAGTGGGCTAGCCCACGGTGTCCACCACATATTTAATACACATTGCTGTTTTATCACTCAACCGGAATTAAATAAAAATCTATGCTTTTAACTTTTGAGTGTGGAGTGATTCTGACACACAATAAATATAATTTTATTCGTGCACTTACCACCCAAAAGATGGCCACACGAGTGGCCGAAATATGCAGTTGGTCACCGTATAATAAAATTGCATTCATAATACCGACGTGCATTTTTTGGTCTTTTAATAAACTGTATACGTCTAAATAATGCACGGATTATGAAACATATAAAACAGAAAATTCTGTAAGTTAGCGATATTAAGCAACAAACACTTTTTCACGATTGCTGTTTTTTTAAGTTTTTTACTCTGAATTCGATGTTTGTAGGGGCAGCTGCAAAGCTTTAAGGAATTTAAATGAGAGATGTTAATAAAAGAGGAAAGTCATGTTAGCAGTTTAGTAACGTGATAATTGAATTCGTTTACGCAACATAAATTCAAATCTAGACACTTACACACTCACAGCAGATGAAGAAATGTCTCTTTTTCAGTCACCTAAATTTTTTCCAAAAGAAGTACTTATTTTTCAGATAACAATGTGCCTTCTACCCTTCTGTTTGTTCCGTGGCATGGCATTGTTTTATTGCCATCCAAACGGCACCACTAAGTGTAGATACGTGAAAGATTTTAATATGATGCTTCTATTGTTGAGTAAAGAGAGACCAACTTGCTGTCACTTGCTTTATTATTTCTTTATTTAATGCTCAACGTGTTTCGGATGTTAATACATCCATCCTCAGGAGCTTGCGACTTATGTGCTGAGTTATTTCATGGGTTGTATCGATCTGGTTCGATGTGTGTTGGTGTTACGTTGTGGTATGGCTGTGTTGGTGTGGTATCCGTATGCAGGTTGAAGCACATGTTGAGCATAAATAAAGAAATAATAAAGCAAGTGACATCAAGTTGATGTCTCTTTACTCAACTATCATGATAATGCACGGTCCAATAAACATAATGATGCTTCTAATCATTCTATCAATAAAATCAAAGCCAGTAACCAAACAATGCCTGACATATTTTGATGACAAATCCCATCACATTTGTTACTCGCAAGCTGATTAAATTAAACTCATATCAATTGGGATTTAAATAAATCCAGTGACATTTTACATTCTGTTAATCTATCCGATTTAGCAAGCGTAGATTTATAAGTTTTTTTTTTAATAATCGCCCGTTTTTATTCGACGGTACGCAATTGTCCTCTTTATAAGGAACACGTCAGATTCCTCGAAAGAATTCTTTTGAATAAAAAAGCATTGATTCTCATATTTTCACTTAGAATAAAATTTCCCGTTAAAAGGCACATAATTTCTACCAATTTCTGTAAGAGTATATTTTCCTTTGAAAAGCTACTTTAGATAATATGTCGATTTAAATTTTAATGCATATTTAATTGCGTTTCAAACAAGCGAGGTATTAAACAACCCAGGAAGACATGGATTTACACAAACTTACCACAAATGTAATTTTTTAAAGTTTACATTCCGAGCATTATGATACAATTGTTGCAATATAAACCAACAAAACTCACACACTTCGCTATAATGACAACAATATTTTAAAATACCTAAACTCCTACATGTTTCGGTCCTCACTGGCCTATCATCAGGGAGTGCGTAATTGTATAAATGAATCGTTAGACTTTATTATCATCACGACTGTGAACACAGTCACACCTACAGGCTGTTCCAGTTACTTTTTACACATCCGTCTCTATAAATCATACATTGATGAATTTCCGACAGTTCCACATTTTGGAGCTGATAATAATGTCTGACGATTGTTTTATACAACTGTACACTCCATGATGATGGACCAGCGAGGGCCGAAACATGTAGCAGTGTATGTATGTTAAAACATCGAATTTATAAAGAATTTTGTGCATTTTATTGGTTTATACTGTAACAATTCTACCACTACTACTACTACCAGTTCCGCTTCTTCTGCCGTTACTACTACCACTGTTACCAACTTCCTCTTAAAACAATCCCGAAGTTTCTTCGCCGAGACTTCGCTCATCCATACAAAAATACTGATATATTAAACTTTCAATTTTATTTTCTCTTCTAGCCTCAACCTCCTGGAACCCTCACGGCCTGTCCAGGCTGTAATGGGATATTGCTTTATCTTTTACTTATTATCTTTTAGATATACGATTTGGTCCACATGGTGGCCTCTATCCGCGAGTTATCATCACCAGTTTGACCATGAAACCCGGCACGTATACATGTTACCTAATATAGTTGCTTATTAATTACTATAAATTACTGAGCAAAAAGTGCTATCTGTAATACTGCCACTAGTACTACCAAGTCAGCAGCAGCAACTACTACTACTACTACTACTACTACCACCACCACCACCACCACTTCTACTACTGTTATTACTACTACTACTGCTACCAACACTACTACTACTACTACTACTACTACTACTTCTACCACCACTTCTACTACTGTTACTACTACTACTGCTGCTACCACTACTACTACTACTACTACTACTACTTCTACCACCACTTCTACTACTGTTATTACTACTACTATTACTACTGCTACCACCACTACTAGTACTACTGCTACCACTACTACTACTACTTATACCACCACTTCTACTACTGTTATTACTACTACTATTACGACTGCTACCACCACTACTAGTACTACTGCTACCACTACTACTACTACTACTACTACTACTACTGCTACCACTACTACTACTACTACTACTACTACTTCTACCACCACTTCTACTACTGTTATTACTACTGCTACTGCTACCACTACTACTAGTACTACTATTATTACGAATTGTAATAATTATCATCATCAGTCTTTGACATAATTTCTTCTCTTTAGTCTACACAATGAACTACCCTGTATTGTTTAACATTATTTTTGGCCACCTGTGACGTAATATTCTTCGGTAAAAATGTATTTTTCTTGACTTTGCAGTGAACACTAAGCCTTCTGAATGTTTATGAAGATTTATTTTTGTTCTGGATTTTGTCTTCTTAGTACTTACACATTTCCGTCTGCATTCATTTTCCGGAACGTCAGTATGAAGTCCATCAAGGCACTGCAATGAGGACAGAAAAATAATGATCACATAAGCACATAATGATCATATTTCCTACGAGTCACATCAACATTCAAAGTCGCGACTTACGACTATAATCCTCACACTTACGTTAGATATTGACATCTGCAAAATCCTTACAGAAACCATTATCTACAAAATAAATATATGGCTTTCTTTTCTTATTCAAATTCTAAATTCTAAATCATCCTGACTCACTTCATTCGTCTTTCTGCTTAATATTACAGTCTGATAATAACAATTTATTGGACGCGTTCGCAAATTTGCGGAAAGCGACTATTAGCTTCATCATGTCTGTCCGCCGTCCGCATGGAACAACTCGGGCCACACTGGAAGGATTTCATGAAATTTGATGTTTGAGTACTTTTAGAAAATCTGTAGACAGAAGTCGAGTGTCATTAAAATCTGACAAGAATAACGGGTACAGTTACTTGAAGACATGTGTACATTTATGATAATACCTCACTCGATTCTTCTTAGAACTGAGAAATATTTCAGAAAAAGTCGCAGATTGATTCAAAACAAATATTTTTTCTTCAAAAGCTTTCTTCGAAAGTCGTGTTGTTTATGATATAATGTGAAAAACAATGGTAGAGCCAGCTAGACCACAGATGACAATATAATATATCGTATGTCCTTTGCTTGATGTAACTAAGGCTACAAACACATACTCGGAGAACCTAACATAATTGCTTCTCCACGGCAAAAACAATTTCGCAAACACGCCTCAATGTTACTTTTTACGTACGTTGAATGTCTTGTTAACATGCAGATTTAATAAGCCACTTGTAACAAAATAGACATTTTTTTAACTCTTTTCTTAACTATTAATAACAGATTATTATTTGAGCAATTCAAATTATTCCAGTAGTACATTTTATGATATTCAACATAGCTTACACGAATTAAGATATGCAATTTTTATGGATTACACACAGCAGGCAATATTTTTTTCTCCGTGACAGTGCTTCAAATATTCATTAAACCAAGGAACACTTTTGCACGCGAAAAGATTTGTGGTTGGCAAAATAAAATTTTATATATGAAGCGAAAATGTTAGTTTGTCCGTTTTTAGGGATAATAATAAATGTTAAATGGATATGCGATAATGATACTAGTTAATTGCAAATATTAAAGACTGCTCTTTGTATATATTCAAAAATGAGGTTTAATAACAAGTGTTCCTTATACAACTTTTAATGAGATAAAAGTCGTTTTACCTTCTTTCTTGACAAATTGTGTTTATATTTGGTCTGATATTGGAAAACTGAACTCTGATATTTGGTTTCGCATTTAGTATGTCCGTGTATTTCGTTTTACTTTTGCAAAATTCGAGAATGCATTTTTGCATAAGTACGCGCTAGCGACGAGTATCATCAGACGAAATCACGTCTGATTGTTGGACATGCACTGACAGTATAAGAGCATGTTTCCTTAAAAGAAAAGTGAGTGTGGTAATTCTAGTATTGCAACAATTCATAAATATTTAAACAAATGTATTTTCATACAATAAATACGAAAATAATGTTAAGTTATATTTACAGAAATAAAATTCAAGTCACAATTTTATATTGCAATGAACTTGTGTTGCGGTACAGCAGAAAGCCGTCGGGGAAACGCTGCTCTGGGGAAATATATTCTGCTGATCAAAGTAAAAAACGTACTACATATTTGGCGCTCATAGCCAGAGTGAGACCTTTGAACAGAAGCCTGTTCCACGTGCCTGCGTTTCTCTGCATACGACCAAATAGCTAATACGCTAATACTACGTGGCAGTCATTATCTTAAGAATTTAACAGTTGCCGATTTACACAAAAAATTCACAACACTTTTTGGAATCCAACGGTTTATTACCTTGTTCACAAGTCCGCCACTAGGCCCTATTCTGAGCCAAATGAATCCATTGCTTGCTTTAAAGACGGCATAACGAAGTACTCTAATGAACTACTAGTCAATTTGTTATTTAACCTATTGCTTTTCTTCTTTTCCTATTTATTAAAGATCCACTTTATATCCTTCACTTATGCTTAAGTCTTCCAAGTGGTTCCTTTCTTCAAGGGTGTACAGTGAAAATACTATCTACTGTTCTCTTTCATGCTTGTTCCATTCCGCGCTACCTAATCCTCTGTGGTTTCATAGCCCCAATATTATTTGTCAAGAAGTGCAATTCGCGAGGTACTAATTAGGAAATTTTCTTTATCGCTCTTTTTCCAAATATTTGAACGTGGCCATATTTTCAAGGAATCAACCAGCTGTCTTTATGTTGTGAATTTTACTGTATTCTAATGAGGAAACATTAACATTGACTTAATTGGCTTAGCTGTTTCTTCTAGACCAGATTCCTTACTAGTGCATAATATTGTTGTTTTCTTTTCCTTCGTGGTACTATATTTGTTATTATTTAAAAAGATGATAAATTCAGCATCGTCCAGTAGTGTCTCCCTTTCAGTACCGGTTCGTCTGGTTTTCTGAACCTCAGGGCAGGAAGTGTAAATGTAGTGGAGATAAACCATCTCCTTGGCAGAGGCTATTATGGCTATGAACCGTGTAAGAAGAAGGTTTATCTACTCGGACTGTGCTACGGGCTTCATTTAAATTTATTTTAATTGTGGATCTTCAAGTTAAGAGGGGTGCTGATAAGTCCTTAGCCCGACCAGCAAGGAAACAAGCTACAGTGAACAAACTCTGGATTTATTCAACATACTCCGCATTAAGCTCAATACACTTCTTAGCCCGTTGTTCTAACTTTTGTAGGCCACTCGAAAAAAATTCAGAAGGTTGTCCGTCCGTCAAACCAGGTCTTCGCGGCAACAATGACCTCTCCGTCGGACGAAAAATGGTGACCTTTCATTTCTTTATTCAGTCCAGGGAACAGGTGGTAGTCCCACGGGGCCAGATCCGGAGAATAGGGTGAGTGATAAAGACATTGGAAGTCCAGGTAGGCCAGTTTCTTCTGGGTTGCATTTGCCCGGTGAGCCGGGGCATTGTCGTGCAATAACAAGACACCCTTGGTGATCTTCCCACGACCATTTTTCTTCAAAACGTCTTCAATTGCACCAACAGAGATGCGTAATACTCCTCGTTGATAGTTTGTAATTTTGGAGGATAATCAATGGGAGGAAGCCGCTTTGATCCCAAAAAATCGAGGCGAGAACTCTTACAGTGGATTTTTTCACTCGGAATTTTTGGGGGCGGGGTAACCGCTATGCCGCCACTCCATCGAATGTTGCTTTGTCTCCGAGCCATAGTGATATAACCAGGTTTCGTCCATGGCCA
>Ga0123357_10006724_pt1 | contig 14097 bp, 9 predicted proteins | sample TergutEmb28metaG_FD_89873 | JGI IMG/M metagenome (GOLD analysis project Ga0123357, IMG submission 89873) | Embiratermes neotenicus P4 segment gut microbial communities from Petit-Saut dam, French Guiana - Emb289 P4 | ecosystem: Host-associated > Arthropoda: Insects > Digestive system > Gut ... | reverse complement strand
ATCATAGGAATTTTCACACTCCCTGAAGATGGTCAAGTTATGACCGAAACATGTAGGAGGTTTAGCAAATTTTAAATTAAGTCTTATGTTTTAAATTATTTTATGTAAATAAATATTTTAATAACATAAAACAGTGCAAGTAGTTGGCCCATATTTATAATCATAAACTATTGCACGGAACAAAAATGAAAATATTACAGAAGTTGTGACTTCAACTGAATTCGGTATATTCGAGATGTCCACTGCGTATTATTAATCTAATTGCACCAAACATTACACGGTTAGATAGTTTTATGTATAAAATATAGAATATATGAACATCATGCTTTTCAACTAATACAGCCTTTACGACATTCTGAGGATATTCTTCAGTTTAGAATACACATTTGAGGCTAAATTCATAAGTCAGCCCGAAATGTATCGTAACACATTAGCTTTTGCAATGACAGAGCGACGTTCTGGAACAGAACATGTTTATCGTTCAATTGCCAGATATTGATATCAGTCACAAAGATTCTTGTCCGTTGAAAGTAAATAAACGTCTAACATTGAAATATTAATGGCCTCCACACAAGACAGAACATTTAATATCCTGGTTTCAGAATTTTATTTGCGAAGAATTTCATTGTTCATAATCTCATAACAATAGATCCAAAGTTTCCTGTTGTCCTTTGACTGCTTTCCCACATTTAATGAACCTGAGATAACGGTTTGGTTTCTTTGTATCAGATTGCGACAACGCAGTATTGAACGTGCGATGGACCTAACAGACAGTTTCACGTGGGAAGATCTGCCGACCAGAGACGCTGACGCCGGACATTTGACAGCGGCAGGATGGATCCCGCTGACAATGAAGTACAGCAGAAATGCAACTATTGTGCTCGTATGTTTTCATATCGTTCAGTCAACAATACGAATTGTTACAAACCATGAAACTGTGTTCAGAGTGTGGTATCCTTTCGACTGGACTGTTTCACCGTTTTATGAACTGGTCAACATCTCACAGGTAACACTTTCTAAGAAAGAATTCTCGTTATCTGTTCTTATAGTTTCTTAATTTAACAGACTTAGTTAATAGATACATTTTTTCTTTCTTCCTTCCTTTCTTTCTTCGTTTCGATCCGTCCTTTTTCCTTTCTTAATTTTTCACGATTCTCTCCTACTACAGAGCGTTGGTCGGTTAGCCGACAAAGAGAAATTCGAAAAAACTTTGCAAATAGAGCCTCTTGGTCTATTCGTGTATTCAGCCGGAATTTATCCGCAGACCTGAGAGAAAGAAGGAAAACTGTCGGTATATCCGGTGTATCGGCCGGCACCAAGTGATAACAAATCCATAGCTCTACAGCAGCACAAGCTGTTCGGATTAATGTTTGTGTCATTACGTGACCTAACGTTGTGTTGTGATTAGCAGGGACAATTGTTAATGGTAACTCGAGGCAGACGTCAGTGAAATGGATCAGGTTATACATCAAAGCTAAACGTAACGTTCATGATAATCTCGGTCACAATTAACACAGCACCAGTTCTCCTCATTCTCACAGTTTATTCGTAACTCTTCCACAAATTTTAACACCCATCCCCTCCCCCCTCCCAAAAAAACAGCGCACTTCTGATTGAGCCACGCTCACACTGACACAAGTAAAAAAAAAAAGAAATTCAATTATTTTCGAAGCAATATATCTGCCGTAAAATAGTTTATTTTGATTTATTACACTAAACTGTTAACTTCTGTTCTGCACTTGACAGATTATTGCACGTTCAGCGCTTCAATTATATTTTTTCTTTTTCTTTCTTTGGCGTTTCGTCCCGTATTGCGGTCATGCCCTCTCCTTTCACAGAGCTTCGAGATATCACTGAGGCAGACTAAATTCGGTAGAACTCCTCTGGGCGAGTGATCATACGCTGAGAACTTTACTTGACAACACACAACATATACACGAGACAGACATCCTGCCCTCGGTGGGATGTGAAACCCCAATCGCAGCAAGCGAACAGACGCCTTAGTCTGCCCGAGCAGAGGGATCGACTTCTCAATTACATCATATACTCACTCCATATGGCCATTTGCAGAAAATAGTAGACACCGGAACAACATTGTACAGCCGAAGGCTGTGAATAGAAACTAGCACTTTTCATAATTATATCATAGTTCGCGAAAAAAAGTGCTTTATGTTCCGTACACTATGTCCTGTAACAGGATACATCACATGTGTCTTATTCTTAAAAAAATCGTGACCGTCAGCAGTCTAGTTCCTAAGTATGTATCCATTTTCTTACGTTCATCGTCTTTTCTATGCTTGACATTCACGTATTCATTTCGCGATACCAGATTTTTTTCACCCATAAATTTAATGTGACAGTATTCAGATAAAATGGACATCCTAAAGTGTTTTCATTTCGAATCTGTAAAGTCGTTCATTCAATCCAATTAAAAAGTAATATCGTTTTCGATTGGATGTGAATTTACGTTCCATGAACGAAAGATAAGACCAGGAAAACAGAATACGAAGTCGAACTTGTCATTTTCTTACTGTTCTTAATGTAAGCAGAAATTATTTACGTCAGAATTCCTTAATGATTTCATTTTAACGTAAATTTATGTTTAAATATTCACTCCTTTACAGTATTTCATATCACTACTAGCATCGAGTATAGTATGTGCTTACCTTTCTGTGGTTACTACACTGATCGCTGTGGCCTGCAGTCAGCTCGATAAGCTGAAGGAAGCCTTACTGCATATCAGACAGCAACATATCACGTCTCAGCTCGGGCAGGAAGACGAACCAGATCATATAACAGCAAACTGCGACTTGCAAATTAAGTTAAACGAGTACATTCGACATCATCAGGATATTATAGAGTAAGTTCAAATGAATATATTTAAAAATAAAATAGGTGATTACTGTAGGTCTTTAATATTTACTTACTTACATACTTACTTACCCCAAGGAGCAAAGTCCTTCTTCAGAAGGTAAACCATATTCAGCTACTCAAGAAAGTCCTTGTTTTTTATAGAAACCGAAATTTCATCAGGTCATTTCCAAGTGCCCGCCACGTGTCTTTATCTTGAGCCATATCGAAACAGTCCATGACCCCACATCCCACATTCTGAAGATCCATCTTAACATTAACCTCCCATCTACGGCTGTGTCTTCCATTCGGTCCATTTCCTTCAGGTTTCCCAACCAAACCTGTATGCACCTCTGTTCTCCCCCATAAATGCTATATGCCCCAGTCATTTAATTCTTCTTCATTCGATCACCCGAATAATAGCTGGCAAGGAGTACAGATCATTAACCCTCTCATTATGTAGTTTTACCCATTATCTTGTTTCCTCGTCCCTCTTAGGCCCAAATATTACCCTCAGCACTTTATTCTCCAACCCCCTCAGCCTACGTTCCTCACTCAGTGTGAGCGACCATGTTTCACACACATACAAAACAAAAGACAAAATTACACTTCTGTTCATCTTAATTTTGAATAGGACACTGGAAGACCCAAATTCTGCATCGAATGTTACATTCCCTGAAATTCATCTCTTCATTTTTTCCTGAATAGAATTTTGATTTGTTTAGGTTGTTCCCACGTATTTCAAATCGTACACTCTTTCAAAGGAGCTATCATCATTCTTTACATACTGACTTCGTCCTGCATTCTGATCTAGAGACGTGACCATGTACTTAAATTATCTGCAACCACTTCTGACCAGTCTCCTTACTAGCGACTAGAAAAGCTTCTGTGCTTTTCTCTATAGTTTGTACGCTTCCGCCCAGTATAATAAAATCATCAGCATTAACTAGAATCTCGTGAGTACATTATAATTTCAAGCCATTCTCGTTTACCTGAACCCTCCTAATGGCATACCCTAAAGCAAATTTTAAAAGCAATGGTGACAAAGCATCTCCTTTTATTTCCAAATCATTCCTAATAGGAAACATGTCAGACAAATGCTTTCCTAAACGGACTCAGCTATAAATTTCATTCAGATACATTTTTATTAACCTTTCCAGTCTCATGAATATACCACACTCAATGTGAATATTATACAAGACCTCCCTCCTAACTGAACCATAAATTTTTTTGAAGTCAACAAATTGTTGAACTGATTAATTGTATTGCCGCTTTTTCTCAAGTATTTGACGAATGTAGAATACATGATCAGTAGTTGATTTGTTACGTCGAAATCCACACTAATGATCCCCTATAAGTTCCTCTACATAAGGAGATAACCTTGAGAGTTGGATGTTCGATAAAAGTTTGTACGTAATTGACAAAATTGATATGCCTTTATAATTACTGCATCCTCTTTTATCAAAATTACTTAAGATAAAGGTAAAATGATTGACTCCTTCCCCTCCACAGGATATTCCTTATTTTCCAAATAGATTTAATAAGTTTAGTGATCTCCGAAAGAATAGATTTTGTCCCAGTATTATCAATTCCGCTGGGATTTGATCAATACCAGGTGATTTGTATCTTTTCAGCTTTTTAATAGCCATTTGAACCTCAAAGGCACTCAGGCCATGAACTTCTCTAATATTTATTACATAAGGTAAAACATAAATCACCATGTAAACACTCCCTCTAAACGTTATTTCTGATGTAAAAAGAACACATAACCTATCATCTAAAATTGAAACCTAACAGAAATACTCTGTAACTTTTAACATGCTCCTTATTTTCAAAGTACTGTACTTGTCCTTCTAATCCACAGGTTCATGCAGCAACTGGAAGATGCGCTTAATGTCTCTCTATGTGGTCACTTGCTGATAATGCTGGTCACAATGTGCTTCGCTGCTTTTTCTGTTGTTACGGTACGGCATAAGAAATGTTGCATGTTGTTACACTAGAAGATGCTGACTGATTAAATGTGACGCTTTGAAGTCTGGTAGAGGTGTATCAATATTTTATCTCAATTGTCCTGGTAGATAACACTGTTCAACAAATTTTGGATAATTGAATGTTATGGTTGAGTGAATATGCTATCATTATCTTGTTTGGGCCGCAGAATACGAAAATAATTCTAAAATTCATTGGTTAGCTTTGGTTTTCGAGATAATAGCACTATCATAGCTATATGTACAATAAATATGAATAGAAAATTATTGACCTTAACGACGCGTCCTTTTGAGCTGTTGATGGTATTTTGTTTCAGGAGCATCCCTTTTCACCATCCAGCAATAATCACCTAACATGGCAGCACTCTATTTCCCTTTGTACCTGTGCCCCATCACCGACATTTCTTGATGGGAGCGCTCCCCATTTTCATTGCTAACGGCACCACAATTTAATGGAAAGAAATCCAGGTGTGAAAATAAAAAGTGCATTTTTAGCAACATATTGCACCCTAGCTCTTCATACGAAACCATCAAATCTTGCACAAGTTCTCTGAAAACTGCAGCTTTGAAATTTCTCGGAAAACAATTTGAAACAACTTCAAAGGATTGCCATGCTGCTTTCTCATTGTCACTTAACTTGTCGCTTCGTACTGCTAGTCTTAAAAAAGTTTTCTGATTTGAGGACTACTAAACACACCTACTTTTACTTTCTCGTAAGTGAACTTGGGGAATTTTCCACATAAGTACGTGAATGCTGGACCCTTCACATCCAAAGCCTTTAAAAAATTCTTCATAAGCCCCAATTTAATATGTAGTAGGGGAGGCAAAACTTTGCTTGAATTTATCAAAGACTTATGTGTAACATTTTTCATTCCAGGTGTTATTGATTGTCTGTGAAGCCAATGTTTCCTAGAATAGTGGATGCCTCTGGCGCGTCTATCCCACTCACACAGAAGACAAGAATATTTGGTGTAGCCGGCTTGCAGTCCTAATAAAACGACGATTACCTTAAAATCACCACAAAATTCCCACTAGCACTTCATGCAGTCTACTTCAACCAGGATGTTGTTCATAGTTGTATATGTTTCTTTTTGTGCTGGGAGTATATGCCACAGGAATGGAAGGCAAAGTATTTCCATTGTGTAAGAGGACTGCTTTAAGACTTGTCTTTGAAGCATCAAGGAATATTCGCCACTGCTCAGGACTGTGCTTCGTATGTATTTCATCTCTCAGATCATCAATGTCTTTGCAGTAGGTGAAATAACCTACGGTTTTACAGAATTGCTCGAGTTCTTGGTTTCTGGTCCGGAATATTGTCACTTTCAAGGAGTGGTGTAGTAAATTCCACTGTTGTAACCTTGATGCCAAAAGTTCTGCCTTATTTTTGGAAGTTAGAGATCCCTGATGAGGTCACTGAGATCGCCTTCCGTGATCTTATAATTGAAGATGTCTGTGCTTGGCAAGAAGTCTGCATCTCTTGAAATTGATGGCTGCTGTTCTTCGCTGCTTGAAGAAACGCTGTCTTCTTCGTCAGAGTACATTGCAAAATTATCCGGAGTTTCAGGAACAGGAAGTCCATCGCCATGAGGCACAGGCCGAATTGCTGATGGTATATTCAGATACACAAATGTTGATATTTTCTTCATGGAAATCCCATTTTGAAGAGGGGGCGCCATACAGAAATAAGTCAGAACTGTGACTGCTAGGCACCATCCAAACCATGGGCACTTCAAACGGCATACAAAGTCCTTTTCCACCCACGCATTGAGTTTGGACGAACACGTAGTGTAGCACACGTGGGGTGCCCATTTTTGGTCCTGGTCCCCTACCTTACAGCCGAAATACAAGAAATATGCCTTCTTATAATTGGAATAATCGAACATTTCCTTGAGGAAAATGTCACTTCTCCACAAATATAGCAGAAGTTATACGGGTTATTTACGCACTTCAGGGACATTCTTATAAATATACTACATAATCTATGATAGTAGAATGCCATCTGAAACTATCACGACACAATTTTCATGAAAGAACTTGGGGGCACCATGTACAATACGACCGTTTTCGTACAACATTTAATAAGAACTGAAGAGATTTGAAAGGCAACAATTTTACTGATCACGTGACGAACACCTGCAGCGACGATAACCCATCAGGTGATTTCATCATGGTATGAGTATTAAAGCGCCCGCTTAGAATGTTGCCAACTTTTGAAGACGGAGACCTAATATTTAGTTGAAAAAAAATGAAATTTCAGGCCATAACTGTAACTCGAAAACTAGAGCTAAGATGAATATTTCTATGTCATTTTCGAATTCAGCGGTCTCAAGTTAGTAAAGTTTAGCTAGTCTCGTTTCCATAACATTTTGTGTGTTGAACAGTCTAAATTATCGACATTTATGTGTGTATTTGCGAGTATGTATTATAATATATACGCATGTATATACGAGTATATATAAAGCAAAGGAATGTACTCTTTTGTATCAATGCGGCCCACCAATATGTCATAAGCCGGTTAGTAGAAAGGACATAGACAATCCGTTACACATTCAGAAGACAGACAAAGCACCTTCTCTTTCATTGCATCATTGCAGTCAGTTCCAATACGCAGAACACGTAACATGTCCCTTGTCACGTTACACATTAAGATATGTTACAACACAACTACAAACAGGATAACAGTACCTTTTAGTCAAGTTCGCCGTCCAATAAGAGTCCTAAAATACTCTCTGTTACTGTTTGTCTCATACATTTGTTATTTATCCTTTCATGTAACCGCAATGAAGACAAATTTTTAAATTCTGAACACATTCTTGTTCCGTTTCTCCATTACAATGAATTATATAAATGTTGTTTTCATGACATTCAAATCCACTTATAAAATTAAATATCATATTCTTCAAGATAAATGCCTGTCGAAAATATCTATTTACAGAAATGGATATGCCATAACATTATTCTTTGTAAAAAAATATAATTTTCATATCTCTGCTTTATATGTATGACGGTTACTTTATGTTTAGTATGTTAACTACACTTCATCATTTCAGTTTTATCACAATAAAAAAGAGCACGACACTGAGAAAAGTGAAAGAGCAAATTAAATTGTTCTGCCTCAAGTCGATAACTACCAGTACTAGCAGGCAAATTTACAATTTAGATGCTCCGTTTGATAAAAATCACATTCTCAAGCTTCTTGCCTGTGTTCAGACACCAAACTACTGCTGTGTGGTACTGTGAGTGTATCAAAAGTTTCTCCACATTAAGAAACATTCCGTCCCACTGAATGAGAGTCTATACTTGCTACTTACGTCGTGAACGTTCCATTGTGTAGAAATGTTTAACTGTATTGACATTTCATGAAAGGTATGACTTACTTCCGAACCATTTTCTGTTAGTACCAACAACATAACACAAATTTTAAATTACCCAAGGATCCATGGAAATTAAAGAAAGATTAATTGTTAAAGCTTAATAATAAAGAAAAAACGTACGTAGCAAATATTTTTTTTTAAATCAAGTATTGAAGCAAACAATTCATGCTTTTATAAATATACTCTACATTTTTAATTGTACAAATTATTAAAATTATATTTATAGACACAAAAATAATGGAACATATTAAGTCCAGCTCCCTTCGTGCTGACACTGAATTTTTAACTTTGTGATTTTGGATGGTTGACAGTAGGCACAGATGTTGCACGTAGTTATGTAAGCCGCGTTAACAAGTGTAGCTTCTATGTTCAGAGATGAACGACACTTTGCTTTAATTTCTTGCTATTTTTTATGGTTGTATAAATTCATGAATGAATTACAATGATGAAGCTGATGTCTTGTTATGAGAGGAAAGCCAGAGTGATGTCATTATTTTGCTCTGGATTGCTCAGAATTGCAGTGCATAGCCTCTGTTGGACAGAATGATCTCAGATACAACTTGAAGCAAATAACATTCCTTAGATCACATTTCTTTGTGTGGATAGATTCCAGTATATATAAGAACGGAGACACAACCGTTTGTGTTTGCAGCAAAAGTTCATGCTTCTGAGTCACGAAGTTTTAGGATTTTTTTAATTGGTTCCTGTTTACAAATCCCTGTACTTTGACTTAAGTTTTACTTTTCAAAAATCTGTCATTTGGAAGCCGAGTTATTCCATATGGACGGAGGAACAGACGGACAAAGAAACATAAAGAACCCAATAATCGCTCTTCGCAAATTTGCGAAAGGGCTTAAAACGTCGATACAACATCAAATACACATATATCTTCATAACACCATCAATTCTAATATACTATGTTTTCAGTTGATGTGTTGTTTACAATTATCTATCCTTTAAGTGCTTCTGATATTAAACACTTTATTTGCAGAACTCTGAAGATTATACAGACGTGAGTCAAGCAGCGATATTTTACGTCACGTACGCTATTGACGTACTTCTGATCTGCTGGTTTGGAACTCAGCTGACACAGCACGTAAGGAAAAATGGCTTTATATTAGTGTTGTCGACCTTGTAAATACGATGTATTTATAATGTGAATGGAGCCTCAAATCAATAGAGACGTTATGGTCCAACTTGAGTAATAAGTAGTTTCTGCCCTACCCAAGTTTTTTCATTAAATTTTCTTTGGTAAAATTTGAAATGGCGTTTTAAAATACCCGACGACTTACAAAGCGATAATCCTACAAAATGCTAAATTATTTTTAAATTTTATGGAAAATCACTAATTTATTTTTGACTAGATTTGTAAATTTTTGACACAAAATTCTGATTAAGCAATTTATCATATCCTGCTCTTTAGTCGTGCAATGTATAATTATTATTGTCAATTGCAATAAGCGAATTATGCATTTAATTTTGATTTGAGTGCATTAAAACTCATTGGCCAGAACCAGAAATCACCATTCCAACTTAGAGTTCATTATTTCAATATGTTCCAACTTCCGTGCATCACTCAGGTCCAAAATATACAAACAATCAACAAAATACACTTCAATGTTTATGAAGTATTTATATCACAGTTTTCTCACAAACTTGCAGGTGATGAATAGACGGCGCTTCTTTGTTTGTTTTTTGTTTGGGTACACACATCACCTAAACCCTGTATTAAAACTCGCCACATCACTGCATCAAGCATCACTCCACACAGACTGAACTATTATAAATCCCAAAGCATTACAGATTTTTAGCCTATAATAATTTCACTCTGAAGATGGTCGCGATAGCGGCCGAAATATTATGGTAAGAAAAGTGTGATTAAAATAACTAATAAATACTGAAGTAAAATTTATCATGTAATTTGTTCCTTTTTGGGTAATTCCCCGGCGTCTGAATTCTAATTGCCGACGTTTCGGAACTCACTATCGGTTCCACCTTCATAGGCAGGTGAATGAAGTATACTTCATTCACCTGCCTATGAAGATGGAACAGACAGTGAGTTCCGAAACGTCGGCAATTAGAACTCAGACGCTGGGGAATTACCCAAAAAGGAACAAATTACATTTAGAACACGGCGAAAGCTTAAAAACAAGAATAATACAATGTATCAGTCAAAAACACAATAGTTTTATTACATAAAATGCTATTTTGGGGCGGCATGTTTCGACTCTTTCTGAGTCATCTTCAGGCCTTCTAGGGTACGGATCCAAGGTTAAGAATGTTTAAAGTGCATTCTGGGATCACAGACACTTAAAATAAGTAGCTATTGCAAGAGTACATGTGTCAGTAGTGTTATATACAATGGATTACATTTAAAAATTTAAAGAATAAATATTCATAAAACATTCTGATGTTTTGCTGACCGTGCATCTCAGTATAATCCTAGTAATTAACCAACTTGATGCACAAAATCTTGTTATAATAGGTTTATTAAATGCCTCTACATGTTTCGAGCACTATGTGCTCATCATAAGGAAGTCAAAATTGTATTATACAGCATCTGGTATCATCACACATATAGGTGGCTGTCCCGTGCACAGGTTGTTTACGGGACTGCCACCTACATGTGTGATGATACCAGATGCTGTATAATACAATTTTGACCTCCTGATGATGAGCACATAGTGCTCGAAACATGTAGAGGCACTTAGTAAACTTATTATCACAAGATTTTGTGCATCAAGTTGGTTAACTACCAGGATTCATAACATAGTTGTGTTATGCGTTAGTATATATATTTAAATATTATTAACCTTGGGTCTGTACTCTAGAGGCCATGAAGATGACTCAGAAAGATTCGAAACATGTCGCCCTAAAATAGCATTTTATGTAAAAAAACTCTTGTGTTTTTGACTGATACATTGTACTTTCTATGTATAGATAAAGACATCGGGATGACTAACGTTAAATATCGAATTGCATTTTGTTGGTTATTTGAATATTACAGACTTCAATTTCAATAATTAAGACACTATAAATATTTTTCCTTTGTCAAATTACAATTATGAAAATGACGAAATTATACCTTAAGCTTCTCATATCTGGTATATCAGAATCAGAAAAAATTTATGGTCTCATACATTTGTTATTTCTGAGTAACGCACACTACAGAAGTTAAAGGAAAGTCACACAAAGGAGTTCGACACTCGTCACCAGGAAACTGCCTGTGACATCTGGACGGCAATTCCCTACGTCAGTACCAACCACAGCAACAGTATAGTCAGAATATACACAAGAGGGACGCTAAAAAGATCGTTGGTTCATGCATGTCGGACGTGCAATGAGCCTCTGTGCACTACGCTGTGTTTACTAATATCGTAATCCTGAAGCATTTTAAATGAGGCCAGTGTACTTCAACATCAGGGCTGTAGAAGACACTTTATTGTTGTCGGTTTTATTGTCGTGCATTATGAAAACGGAACACTGACCGCAGTTTGCAGACCAGATTTATTACAGCAATTTTTGCAGTTCCACTATTCAGCACCATATGTAATACATTATTTAAAGCTGATTACAGTTCATTAGAGAATATAAAAATCAGCAGTCTAACCACGTAGCGAACTGAACAATTGTTACTGTAGGCAGGAAACAGAACTGCGAAGGTAGCAGAACTGTAACTTCAGCCAACAGGTCTTGCCACAGAAACTATATCAGCCAGGGAAATGTACAATTGCTGGTGGGGCAGAGTATATCAGTCGCCGGACAGCCTACACACATATGGCCATGGCAGTAACTTGGCAGTATGTCGTTCATCTGAATTCTAGATAACAGGCTGTAGTAACATGTAAATGAAGTATGAAATTGTTTTGGTGTGGCAAGGAATGGGAACTATCCTAAGCCAAATTATTGGGAAAATTACAGCATAACGTGTTTCGGAGCATTGTGTTCTCCAATGGGACATATAAATTTTATTAACTCAGTGTTAGAATCAAAGGTTAGAATCACCATCCGGCACATGGCACCCATGTTTCCTTGTAACACATGTAAACAGTTTCTCGGTGTGTTTTGTTACAGTACGATAGTTAATCCAAATACTGGCCCTCCCACACTAGCGCCTGAAGTATACAAGCCGCATAAAGTGACTCAAGATCGGACCTATCGAATGAGGTCCGCTTAGTTAAACAAAATACTGTATATTCGGTGGTGATGACACGCTACCCGGTAACATGCGGCGGGCACCAGACCGAATGGTGTTACACAGTTAAAAACCTGGGCCTAGCGGGGTTCGAAATCGACTAGCGCCACTGAAAGTTGGTGACACTACAGCAATAGCGCAAGGTAAAACAAGAAATTTTGCGGGGGACAAATACAGCAGGTCGCTGTACAGTAGTACTGATTTATATTTTTGAAATTTCTTATTTTGATTCGAAAAAAAAAATTGTAAAAGCCTAAAGCAAAAAATAATTTTCCTAGTGGAATGCTAAATATTATTCATAACATCCATGTGTAACATTCTTCTTTCACAAATTTATTAAAATCATGGCTCTTAAGTCTGGGGTGGGGGGAAGTATGCTTTAATAAAAAACGAATGCGTGGTTGCAGTGAAACGAGACAAGAATTATATGTTTCTTTGCGTAACAGCTAGGATACCAAAGAGCAGATGTGTCTAAACCGTCGATCGCGATCTACCAGTCGGTCGTGGATAGTTGTTTTGTCGATGGAGGACGCATTTTGGTCTCTATCAACATTTATTTGCCGCATCAGAACAAACACTATCTCTCCTTATGATAGCAATTTTTTAATCAATCTACCTTTGCAAAGACACTTTCAACCAGAAAATGAAATCAAAATACCGAAGCCGTCTGGCGGATGAACATTTAAAAATGTTACCTTCACTTATGTCTAAGTAAACATGAAAATCCTTTCAATAAAATATTGATATACCTATAATTTGTTCCTTTCTGGGTAATTCCCCGGCGTCTGATTTCTAATTGTCGACGTTTCGGAACTCACTGTCAGTTCCATCTTCATAGGCACCTGCCTATGAAGATGGAACTGACAGTGAGTTCCGAAACGTCGGAAATTAGAACTCAGATGCCAGAGAATTATCCAAAAAGGAACAAATTACATTCAGAACACGGCGAAAGCTTAAAAACAAGTATTGATATACCTGTTAAGTGAAATTGGGTTGACATCCGGTGGCGGTAGTGCAGTGCACATTTACACATAAACAAAACATAGAACAACACAAAACAAAAAATATATAGAACAACACAACTGGTAAGATACGCAGCGTCATACAGCAACTTCGAAATAAGAAGGTTCATGAAGAACACCTTGTTGTTTTAGTCTGAACAGTTCAATTTTTAATAAGCCAAACACCTGTATTTATATATATGTGATGTTATTAGCTTATTTTACATTTGTTTGCCTAGTTCACATGTTAAGACACTATTTCCTATGTAATGTCGCGAACCATATTCTGTCTTTACAGTAGATCGCTGCGTCCGAATGTTTGGCCACCTACGTCTTAAAGTGATAGGATAAATCTGCAGGCAGGAGGTTAAGCACAACATGAAGTAGGTCTACAACGGCACAAAAAGAGGAAGTTAATATGGTTTTAAGGTACCAAAGATATGATGACAACTTCCTACGTGTAGCGAATAATATGGGAGATAAACTTTGTGAGATCCTATGAGATGACGTTCAGTCTCGAAATTACAGCCTTGAGAATACTTTTTAGATCGTCACTGACATTAAACCCAGCTTGCCGACTGCTGGTACACTGAATGTACAGCTGCACAGTTCAGAGAGACTTCTTACATTAACTGCGAAATGTTTCAGGCTGAGAGTGTGAGAGACGCGGCATTCAGGTGCGACTGGGT
>Ga0123357_10006723_pt1 | contig 14098 bp, 4 predicted proteins | sample TergutEmb28metaG_FD_89873 | JGI IMG/M metagenome (GOLD analysis project Ga0123357, IMG submission 89873) | Embiratermes neotenicus P4 segment gut microbial communities from Petit-Saut dam, French Guiana - Emb289 P4 | ecosystem: Host-associated > Arthropoda: Insects > Digestive system > Gut ... | reverse complement strand
GCCATAGCCTTCATAATTGCGTCCATAGTTTGGAAGATATTCCAACATACTCATCATTCCTTTTAATGAAGCCTTCATATATCTGTTTCCTGGGTGACCTTCAGTGGTTACCCATTCAGTCTCAAAGAATATGTCTGGGTAGATATCAATAATCTGACATGGCTTTCCAGAGGTAGAAATTTTGGGCTTCCTTTCCTCAAGTATCAATGATGCAGCATGGAAACGGGCCAGAGTCTGTAGCATTAATATACAGTGGTCATAATCCATTGGACTTCTGCTATCAGTATGCTGGAAACCAATGGCAGTAAGATCTTCCAGAACAATTATATTAGGTTTAGAAAGATAACACTCACATGTCCAAGAATTTGCACTCGAATCACCATCATCCTCCAGAGTTTGCTTACTTTTAATCACGTATTTCTTTAAATTTGGAAGAAGATTTGAAAAGAAACCTGTTTCCTTTTTGAAAGCTTGGATTGTTTCAACATACTCTTGAAACACCTCGTTTTTCATGGGCACAGATTTAGCAAAAAACTCTAATTTCTGTTTCTGATTCCCTTCATGTAACAGAACTGTGGCCTGCAGCTTCAGATGATCGCCCATGAAACCCATCTGATCTTCACTTAGCAGACCTATTTTTGTTTCTAATAAATAAAAGCCCGATGTCTGTAGCTTCTTTGCTATAATGTCACACCATTCTTCACGAGAAAGCAAATCTGCATACACATTTCTTTCATCACTTTCCATCCTCACAGAAATTCCATGCGACCTAACACCAGCTACGCTACTTACGAAATTCTGTGGGTTAGGGTTCTCTTTTTATCACAGTTCATACAGATAAGATAATTTGCTTCAAGGTCTGCAAACATGATAACAATGTGTGGGCTGTTAGTTTCTCAACGGTGTGGATGAAGGTTGACGTCTTGTGTTGACAATTAAAGTTTGTTGTTGCTATTCACAAGTAGCATACCCCTCCATCCTCGGGATTCGGATACCCAAGGACAGAATCCAACCACCAATCAGCGAACTGCAAGCAGTCAGCTAAACCATTCGTATGTACAGTACAAAATTAAGAAACGGAACGTGAAAGCAGTGCCTTGCTAAAAAATAGATGGTATGGGGTTACGCTGGAAAGGGGACACTGCCTACGTTAACCGTGTTGACGATTTGTCTGATGCGTGACGGAATAGTATGACTGTCAGAACTGTCAAAATTTCGTGGATAATGAGGTCCTTACACATTTAAAATGATGCTTGGCATGTTAATACCTCCATCAAGCACCATTACGGAGCTAGTTACCAGTTTCGAAAGATCACGCGTGCCCAGTTTTTATTCGACAGCAGCCTGTCCGTGGAAATTATGTGCCCTAATGTGGGACACTTACATAATTGAGTTGGCCAAACTGTAAATCGATCCTGGCGCTTTGAGTCGTTGTTATTGTTTTGACTTAAGGTAGTTGGGATGGAAGTAATGGTTGGACTGTCGAAGTGCCTAAAGAAAAATCTGTTCGATGTTTCCATTCGAATATGTATGGTTCAAAGTAGGCATTACACGAGGTGAGTTTCGTTATGTGTGTGTGTCTTGTGGACTTAAGTGGTTCGTGCCCACGCTTCAACAGTATAACATAACCTTCAATTTTTAGAAACTCTGACCGTAATAAGAGCGTTCAGATAATCATTTGTACTGTGCAAAGGCAATTATGGTGAACACAAATGTTGTGCTGTGATGCATGAATTTCCTTTTGCATTATTCGAAGTTACATATTTGTGTGAGGATGGATGGCAGTTGTTTGTAATTTTACAAAGGGAGTATTCAGGGAAAATTTGTTTTATAAAATAATGTGTGTATGTATATATATATATATATATATATATAAAATCCCGTCATTCCGCCACGGAACATAGGGTTTCCACAAGAATCCTCCATCTCACTCTATTCTTGGCATCTGTTTTGATCTCCGTCCAGGGCTACTTAACTCTTTTGGCCTCTTCAAGCACCGTTCTTCGCCGTGTATTCCTTGGTCTTCCCCTACCCCGTTTACCTTGGGGGTTCCACTCTAGGACTTGGCTGGCTATGTCGGACAGTTTTCGCAGTGTATGGCCCAGCCATCCCCACTTGCATTTCCTGATCTGCAAATCTATTCTAGGTTGCTTTGTAAGCTTCCATAGCTCTTCATTCGTTATCTGGTCTGGCCAGAAAATTCTCAGTATTTTCCTGAGGCATTTATTAATAAAGACTTGCAGCTTGGCTCTTATATATTTTGAGTTTTTCCAGGTCTCACATCCGTAGAGTAGGACTGCTTTCACGTTTGTATTGAAGATACAAAGTTTAGTTTGCATTGAATATGCCATTGAGTGCCAGATCTTGTTTAGCGTGCTGGATGCTATCTGGGTCTTTTGTATGCGGGTCATGATATCAGCCTCTGTGCCATCTATGTTTCTGATAATGCTCCCCAGATATGCAAATTGTGACACTCTTTCAGTGGTTTCACTGTATATGCAGAGAGTCTCATTATTGTTCATGGCAATATGCATCTCCTTAAACTCATTTATGTTAATTTTTAAGCCCACTTTGGTAACTTCGTTTTTTAGTCTCTCAAGCATTATTTGCATTGCTCGTATAGAGTGGGCTAACAGACATATGTCGTCGGCGTAGTCCAGGTCTGTGAATTTACCACATAATCCCCATCTTATGCCTGCAGAATTTGTACTTTCTTTGTACATTACATAATCTAGAGTGACATTAAACAGCAGGGATGAGAGCACACAACCTTGTTTTACTCCATTCAGCACTGGAATAGGTTCTGGTACCTGGTTTTTGTGTAGAACGTTGCATGTTGACTGGTCGTATATAGCTTTTATAATAGTAACTATTTTTTGCGGTACACCTTTTTCCTTCAAAGCCTGCCAAATTGCGTTATGCGCCAAGGTATTGAAGGCCTATTGGTGGGAATCTATAAAAACCAATTGAAGGGGTGAACGAAACTCTACTGACTGTTCAACGATTATTTGGAGTGTGTTAATATTGTTGGCACGTGATTTATTTGGTCAGAATCTGCCTTGTTCTGGCCTCATCTTGGGTTCTAGTTCTTCTTTAAGCCTATTGTAGATAATAATTGCCAGTATCTTACATAATAAAATAATGTATTTCTTATTATTTCAGATTGGCAGAAGTTGGTAGATTAGAAACACCCAAAATTCAGGGTAAATATGACACCGGACAATTGTTTCTACATCGAGTGTTTGGCTATCGAGGAGTGGTCTTATTTCCATGGCTGGCAAGAGTCTATGACAGGGATATACCTAACAAGAGAGCTAGGTATATATCACCAAAATATTCAAGTGTCATACCTTCATCTCGGAGAATTAAATTTTAATATTAGTTTTTTTATGTTTTTTGCAATTGTGTAGCTGTACATTACGCAGTGCAAGTTATGCCCCCCCCCCCAATTTTTGAAGGCATTTTAAATTGTGTATTTTTATATATGTGTGAAAGTATATTGAAGGTGCTATTCCAGTTTTGTTTGGAGAAATGTGTGAGAATGTGTTTATATTCATTAAAAAAAAACATGTTAATATACTGACAGTGTAAAATTGGGAAGTGCAGATTCCCAAACAGTAATGGATTTTATGAGGCACAAAAGTGTATACTATGAGCAGGAAGTGGTCTTATGTTTTGTTTTGGAGAATTAAATTGTCATAGTAGCTTTCTGAGGTTTCTCAGAATTGTGTAGCCTATAAGACTTGTAAATGCCAAATATGAAATAGAAAGTGAATTTGAAAATTCTTGTATGTTTTGTCATTAATTAAACTCTTTCTTAATGCTCAGAATATTGTTCTCCCTTACTGTGACTACACCATGGCAAAGAAATGAATATTGTGTAATTAAGCATATATACATGCTGGTCCCAGTAGCCGCATGGTCTAAGGCGTAGGTCTGCGGCCGCTTGCCTGCTGAGATTGTGGGTTCAAATCCCACCGGGGCATGGATGTCTGTCTGTCTTGTGAGTGTTGTGTGTTGTCAGATAGAGGTCTCTGCAACGAGCTGATCACTCGTCCAGAGGAGTCCTACCAACTGTGGTGCGTCATTGCGTGTGATCAAGAAACCTCAAGAATGAGGAGGCCATGACCCATGTTAGGCCGCAGCGCCACAGAAAAAAAAACCTGTATACATACTACCTTGGAGTTTGCATATTATTAACTCTGGATTGTTAGAAGGGGTATAAATTGAGAACTTTATACTTCAGTGTTGGTTTTGTATTCTGAATTATCATGTTAATTTCTTTCTAGTGCTTTGTGTGTCTGATTTTGTTTACAGCCAAGATGATGGCAACTTTAATCATGTGGGGAAGGAAGTGAAGGGGCGGACACACACATTCTATCAGGTGTTGATAGACTCCAGGGATTGTCCTTACATTGTAGGTACTGGTGCACATATCTGTAGAGAGCATAGGGAAGGGTGAATTACAGTTGAGCTCCTATTTTCTCTGTATTTTGGGCTTTCAGATGGCAAAAGACAGCTTTTACTGTACATTGGAATCTTTACCCTGGCACTTGACTGATGTCAGAATCAGATAACATGTCCTTTGTGACTTATGCTTTAAACAAATGACAAATGTCTTGTATAAATACTCCTTTTGTACAGCCATGTTTCATGTTATTGCACAAAACAATACAGTTCTGTAACATGTAGTCCACCAAGAATGGTGCTGCATTATTCTGAGCTAGAATTTGTTTTTGTGTTTAGTTATTCTGATGGAAGTCTCAGATTTCAATGCTGTCATTCCCATGATGAACTGTAGATTTGGTGTATTTAGTGTCAACAGTGAAGTATTTCTATATTGAGATTGTTTGAATTGCAGCGGGCCCAGACAGAAGCTGTGACGTTCCTTGGCAACCAGGACAGTAGTCGTAGTCTGTATGCAATCCCAGGTCTGGACTATGTTGCTCATGAAGACATTCTTCCTTATACTACAACAGAGAAGCAGCCTTTGAACCATGAGTTGTTTGACAAGTTCCTCATGTACTATCCAGACAAAGGTACAAATGTTTTTGCTACCCATATGATTGGACGTGATCTTTGAGAACAATTTCCAGTCATAATGCGTGGTATATGAGGAGTAAAATTTTGGAAGATTTTAGATTCTAACAGCAGTGTTGGTGATGATTCGGGTCTTCTGGGATGTTATGCTGTGTTGACTGGCAAATAGTTTCCTGCGTTTTGGAGGCACTGCACTCCTCAAAAACAACATTAACTTTCTACGAGGCAACACAATGTAACATCCAAGAAGACTTGAATCTTTGTAAGTGCTGTATTGTTATTGCTGTTAATATAGAATGGTAGAGTAAGAGGAAATAACATTCATAGACTAACACCAGCCTTCCCTGCAGGGGGTATCAGGGGGCTGTTTCCCTGAGTGTAAAGTAGCCAGCATAAATGGCTGAACACTCACGTCTCTCTATTGCTGAAGTTAGATGTGCCTTCATGACAAACCTTAGAGACTTAAAGACAAGTTTGAATAAGTAACAGTAATGTTCTGTTATGGATTTCTTCAGTAGGAAATAATAAGCAGCCTGGATCCTTGCTCATTTTCATCATTTGAAGTAAGTTTATGCAGAATTTGTATGCATAATCTGATTCCAATTATATTATTTACAGATCCTCCATTTGGGGCCCAGGAAACACTGCGTGCATGGCAAAAGAAGAATCACCCCTGGCTTGAGCTGTCAGATGTCCACAAGGAGACAACAGAGAATGTTCGTGTTACAGTGATTCCATTCTACATGGGTTGCCGGGAATCACAGGCTACCTCTGTGTTCTGGGTCTGTGTCTGTATAGAGGCATTATGTTTATAATTTATTATTTTTTTCAGTTTTGTGTGATTTTTCAGCATTGTTATGAAACATAAATACCTCCACATTTCAGCTGAGGTGAAAAATTGTTCCAACATCTTTGCGATTAAGTTCAACCTAGAACAGGCCGTGAAGGCCTGGAGGGGGAGTAGAGGATTAGCTTTACTCTTACTTTAACCTCTGTACTAGGTGGGGGTTGATTGTCATTGCCACACCCTGGATGCTATACCCCTGGGAATGAGACCCAATAGCCATAGTACAAAAGGCTGAGTGGGCCACATGGCAGGTCTGAATGGGTGTGGAAAATCTTGTGCCCACCAGCACTTGATCCCGAGACTGTCCAGCCTGTACAAAGTCACTATACTAACTACACTATCCTGGGTTTGGTTGAGTAGAATATCTAAAAGCATGACAACTGTGTAGATGTTGAAATGTACCTTGTGGTTGGCCTAGGTCCTGACATTAAGTGTACAGTGCTGTTCATTGTAAATTGTTCTTATGAAGCTGCTGGTCAATAGACAATCATGAAAGATGCATTTTGTCAATAATGTCTTGGATTCTTGCATGCACACGTGCGTACGCACACACACACACACACACACACACACACACACACACAAACACACACACACTCTCTCTTTGTTTGCAGTGAACAAAGTGTAACTGGTGCAGGTTTGGCTCCCCTTGCAGTATCATTACACCAGTTCTCCATACTCATTCATCCCATTATTACAGACACCATGTAATCTTAGTAGTTGAGAATATTGTTAAGTAACATACTTAAAAAAGGATTATCATTGTAAATAATTATTGCATCTAACTTGTTGGTTATACATAGTAGATCTTAAGTTTTTTCATGTAGTTACATGTTATGCTTCTCAACAGATTTGGTTATATTGGTGAAAAACAAATAACTTGGTAAAAACTGTTTGTATATTAGTTTATTTTAACCATTTTCAATTCTTGTCTGTGTACTAAAACTCGAGGATTTCGTCAAGAATGTATTCACTTGATGATACAGTGTTGGTTTATAGATGTGTGATGTTGACAGTGGCGCTACTGCATCCGACTGGAAAACCTGGGGGACCTGACAGTCCAGTTGCGAGAGAGGCACTGGAGAATATTCAGTCTGTCTGGGACATTAGAGACAGTGCGAGGTCGTGGGGTTGTGGGCCAAGAGCCTGTTCTGTCCAGCAGTTTACCTGCATTTCAGTACAGTAGTCATGTCAGTTTGCAAGCACCAAGTGGACACATGTGGTGAGATATATATATATATATATATATGTGTATTCTGAACCTATCTATGTTTTTAAGAGTACGTGTACAATCTTGTGCTACAGGTCGTGGTCACTGGGAGTGTATTTTATGCAAAATGCAAATGGTTGCTGCCATCTGTGAGTGATATTATGCTATTACATGACAATGTTATTATATGCAAGCTACAGGTGATGTGCTGTACCTTTTATTACATTTATGATTGAGGAATATTAGGAAAAATTATGATTAGTTTTCCTAGGGCAGGCAACCTGATGTAGGAGAGGATGTAACAGGTTAATCAAAAGCCAGTGGGAATGACGTTATTTTGGTCAGAATATATAATGTACTGGTGTCCAGAAATTAAATTTAAATTGACATGTTACAACACTAATACTACATGAGACCAGATGTTTCAAGCAAGCAGCTTTTTTTAAGTTTCCAGTAAATGTCTTTTACATGTTGTATTACATCGTATCTGTCTGGGGAGTAAATTGTATTAGCTTACTGTACCGAAATGTAACATAAATAACTCAAGGTTTATAGGGCTGTATATCTATGATATAAGACCATATGCTGACATCATGCACATACACACACATGTGTGCTAGTGTATTAGTGTTATGTCTTTACTATCCTTATTCCATAACTATCATCTAGGACACTTTGATGATCTTGTGCAGGGGTACATTTCGCATGGAGCGAGAGGATGGCTACACATTTGACTGCCGGATTCCACCCTTCTCTCTTGAGAGCAAAAGTGAAGATTCTGGAACTACAACAGGAGTTATCTGAGTCATTTGAAGTGTTGCTAACATCACAGACGAGACTGTACAGTGTATATATTTATTACTTTTTTATATTGTGATAATTAGAGTTACAAAGTTTTGAGGAATTTGTTTCATTGAATTTTCTGTATCACGTGTCCTTTTTAATTTATTAAGCTATGTGAAATTCAAAAACTTGTACAGTAATTCAGAGTCAGCGAAAATAATAAACTCAATGTTTTGAATTGGTTTAATCTTAAACTTCTGCCGTTCTCATAAATGACTTATTTTCCCAGTACAGGTGACATTTTGGTGCATGCAGTCTTCATACTGCTGTGTTCGGGATTCCACATTCGTATCAACTCTGCTGTAATGTACATGTTATTGGCAGTGCGCTGATAACAATCTTGTGTGCAACATTTGACTGAGAAGGAGTCTCGGTAGTAAGGCATGCGATATAATTCTGGGTATTCACGATTCAAGAGTTGGCCACGACATTGTCCATTCTGCCTGAAGTTTCGGAAAATTATTTTCCTTTGTCTGTGTGGTTAATGCTTATTACATACTCCATCTGTTTGCATCAACTGAACATGCTCTTGTCGTCACACTGAATGCCAAATAACCCCACCACTTTATTAAATTACCCATACCATGTCATACACATGGTTGACAGTTCTGTCTGAACAGTTGTTGGCATGTTTGATTGTGAGGTGTTTGAAGTGTGCTCTTAGAGTGTGCTGGTATATCATATCGATATTGACAGATCGCAGCTATATGCTCTTCAGTTTATATCTTTGTCCCACGAATGCATTTGGTTTACAGTTACACAATAAATTAAATCGAGAAATAGGGGGAAAAAATCACTGCTGCGATTTGGTGACATTGAAATGTAGCTGTAAGAGCATGTACGCTGGCACTGGCAGTAGCTTACAAGGGGTTAAGCTTTAGATTATTAACCTTTTGGCGCCGGAATTATTTTTTTAATTTTAGCACATCCTGAATATAAAATGTGAATAATACAGGAACAAAATAAGTTAGAATTATGAAACAAACTGCATTTTGAAGAGGAAGAAACGGAGAGTATATACCATGTTTAAAATATTTAGTACCTATATTTGTTGAATAAATATATAAAATGAACTTCAGAGGTTAGCAGTGTGGTACGACCACTATAGTCGTCGTTGGGCATCAAAAGGTTAATACTATACACATAGGCTGCTGTACGTCAACAGTATGTATAAGAGTTTGAGTTATGGTGGGGGATACACGGTTGAACCCTTGTGTGACAAATGTGGAACTATCTAAATTAACTGAAACCCTTTAGATAAACATTATGAAATAATCAGTATCTCACTGAATTTGGTACATCAGTAAAATTAATTAGGCTAAACAAGATAAAAGTTGTAGTAAAGTGTATGTAGATAAACTTCTCTGATAAATGATTTTAGGCTTCAGTTGTGAAGTAGATGAGAACAGATACAGTGCATCAGAGAACAGAACTGCACTCTCCTGGGTTATTAAACAGCAAGTAGTGGTAATTTCGTACCGACATTTCAGGACAACCTGTCGATCCCATCTTCAGGGGAAGAAATTACCACTAATTACCACCGATCGCTGTGTAAGAACCTAGAAGAGTGCAGTTCTCTTCTCTTCTGTGATGCATTGTATAATAAAGATGGACCAAACATGGATATGTTTTATTACCATTGCTTGTCAACTTTGCTTTAGAATATGCCATTTGAAAGGTTTAAGATAATCAGGTGGGATTGAAACCACAAACAGGATGGATGTTTCTTGCCTGTGTTAGTGATGTTCATTTATGTAATACTGTGAAGAAAAACAGAGAAATGAGACACTAGTAAAATTAGCATATAAACTTCAGACAAAACAAAGAACATATTAGTATTTTGTCATCAGAATGCAGCACCAGGTCACAAAATTTAGGTGAATAATATATCCTTTGAGAGTGTTTCAGAAACAAACCAATGTTATTCGTTAATGCTTCTTGTTTGTGTAGGTATGAAAATTGTATTCACAATCTGAGGTTATTCGAGAATGGATTTCTTAGGAAAATATTAGACAAAGCAAGAGAAAATTAAAAGTTAGTGAAGAAAGATGCATTATGAGGAGGTTCATAACTTATACTTAAAATTTAGGACAGATTGATGGTAAGGGATCACTTGAAAGAACTAAACACAAATGGGATATTAATATGGGTATTAAGGCAGTAGTGTGTTGATGGGAATAATATTACAGGTTAAGTTTCAATTGTAGGCTCTTGTGAATATAGTGTAACCTTGAGTTCCATAAAATGCAGCAAATTTCTTGACTTGTTGTTATCTTTATGACCATGGAATTGAAACACAACAAACTATAATGTAATCTAGAAGCTCACGAGACATGTTAATAATAAATCTTTTAAGTATGACAGAACACTGGACATGTTGGGTTTACAAGCATTTTACACTGATCGTTTTGTTTTTTATTGTTCTTTCTTGATACGCTTTTGGTTGACCTTGGCTGTTGATTGGATTCCTTTTGTGGCTGAAGAGTCAGTGAGATTGACAAAAGAGAAGAAGTTCTTGTTTTGTTCACATTCTTCATTGCCGACTGAATAGCCAGTTGCGTGCCTGTCAGCTTGCCTGTCTTATAACAACAATAATACAGTGCTAGCAACTGGGTGACCCAAAAAGTGATGTATGATGCATAACCTGGAAACAAGATTCATACTAAACAAGAGTATTTTATGTTTCAGTACTGAATTTTGCAAAACATGTGAGTCAGTTCGTACCAATTCAGTTAATTTTTCATGTGTGTGAGTTAGGTCAGTTGATTGTTCTGTAAGATAATGGTATTGGCTAACCAGTGGGGAGTACGTAGTACATAATTTGATGGGTAAATGTTATGAGCAGTAAGTAGGTAAGTCTGGAAGGAATTGTTTGTGAAGCATTTCGTGATGGTATCCATGCACAAAATTCATAAAATTCGTGTTTATGTGACAGGTGGTTACTTCCATACTTTTCATGATTTATTCTGAGGTATACAAACTTTTTAAATTTGGGTGGTAATGAGCCTGTCTAATGCATGCAGCAGAAGAACTTTTGTGGTTGAAATGTGAAACACAAGGGGCAATTCAGGCATTCACATGTAGGATGTGAGGATAAATATATAATCTGTTCAGGTGAAGAATATAGTAATATAGGCCTGTGTATAATCAAAAAACATGTTATCAATGGGCAGTGGAGAAGGAATAGTTATGTCAGAGGCTTCAGAGAGCAGGTGAGGTGAGCAAGACTGTGTATTGGTACATCCAATGAGGACTATACAGAGTGACTTTAATCTGCGTCAGAAAATAAGTGATGGCTTAAGTTTCAGTGAGGTGACAGGCATGAAGAACTTTAGACGTCACTTGAAGAAGATTATGAGATTACATTCTGTATAATGGTCCTATACAGGGGCATCTGAAAATCTGACAGTACAAGATCACATTTTATAACTAAAAAACCCATGTTTGAAATTAATGAATTGGTAACTTTTTAGTCATCCTATATTTTAGGTCTACTGTGTCCTGATGGACAGTGTTGTAGCAGTGCAGTTTGTGCTTGGACCACATCAGAGGTTGTTGTCTTCTTGGCTTCGACTGCTGTGGTTTGTAACCTGTCTCAACACTTTGTGTATTGTTGTCACACACTAAATGACAAAATTTGTTTGCATAATTAAAAGTGAAGGTATTGAAACTTATTTTAAAGCTAAATATTTACATTGTAACATGTACTAATGATTCTGAATACAAAATTGTTGTGATTATTACCATTGTTTTTGCCATTGTTGTTACTAGATAATAGTTACTATTATCACCACTACCATCATTAGTAATAGTAGTAGTGGTAGTAAAGGCAGTGACAACAGCAGTTAGAGTAGTTGTGGTGGTGATGGTGGCGGCGGTGGCAGCGATGTTTATGATGTCATAATATACGTAGCATTCCAGTCACTGACTCTCATTTCTAGATCTAAGTAGCAAAGTATGATTTGCATGTAACTATGACATTTTGTACATTCCTGACTCACAGTACTCGGAATTTTGTTCCTCACTGATATTTGCAAATTTCTTCTATCAAATTCTGCAGAGTGCAACAAAAAGTACACACTATGATGTTAAGTGATCTTATCCATACTGTTATCATATTCTAAATGCTGGCACTTACATATACTGTTGTTGTAATACTGTGAATAAATAACAGACTGTGTTGGTAAGGTCTACTTTCAAGTGTGCCATTTTGTACACTGTCTGTGAAATATTACTTCTTTTAACAAATAATTTAATTTACTTTATTAATAAAACAGTTTGTCTGCCAGATGATATTCTCTGTCTTCTTTTAAGGAGCACTGTGACCTGTCAGTAGTCACCACAAAATGACAGTATCAACAGTTTTCTTCGTTTTGATAGTCACAACTTTGGGCAGTACTTCCCCTGTCCCTCATGAGATTTATGGTATTAATACAGACCAGCATCAGATGGAAGTGCCTCAGTTGGGAGTGTCTGTTCCCAGAGTTGTGTGAGTAACTTTTAGTTCTTCAATACAAATTAAGTAGACTGAGGATCTCTGTGTCTCCATCGAAACACATTTCAAATTGAGGGTGGTTTCATTTAGGTCAGTATTTAACAGACAAATATAATGGACTTGCAACATGCTTAATTTTGAGTGCATCAAAAATCAGAGACAATTTAAAAACATTTTATTTTTTTTTTTATTTTTAAAGACATTAGTAAGGAATACAACATCAGTACACTGCCACTTCTAATGAAGTGTTGAAATATTCAATCTGTTTCCATAATTTTCACATATGACTTCAAAAATTTGCTACAGCAAAAGGCTATAAATTTTCTTTGAACTCTTTCCTGTTGAAATAAGTAAGTTTTTGGCAGCATGTGCATGCATTAGTTTGGGCTGCATAGTTCCTTGTTCAAAGCAAGAAATGTATTGCGAGTCAGAGAAAGAGATATAATGTAAATAAAACAAACCTATTTTATATGTAGTTGATTTGGTGATGAAAATGTAGCTTAATTAAAGTCTAACAGAACTCCCAAGTTCATGAATACATAATTCAAATTTAAACTAATCACCTCATGAGTAAACTGTTGTAATTGTAATTGTACCAAAATAGTGATTATTATGATGATTATAGTCCAAAACTTTGGTGTTCTGTATCCATTCAATGGACAATACCTACTGTGTTTATATTAGGACATTAGGACTTTACCACAAGCTGAAATAGCAGTATCTCCTTTTTAGGTTTCTTCTACCTTATTTCAGTGGTAATATCACAAAGAGTGTGGTACCAGAAATCAGAAACAGGCAAAGGAGTACACTGAATGGTCCACAAAAAGTTGTAGTGTGTCACAGAGATGATGGACGTCAGTTTGATGGCTTTCCTTGCGATGATAATGTCTGTGTACCACTTCACTGGGTTTGTGACAGGGATACTGACTGTGAAGGTAAGTTTGCTGCTTACATAATAGATTGTCTTTGATTTAGCATGCAGTTTATATACATCATACTATCTTTATGTGGGGAGGGGGAGTGAAAGGGCATTAACCTAGCCAAGTCACTTGGACTGCTTCACTAGCAGGTATGTAATCTCTGCTAGGGTCATGCATGCTATGCAGGTTGAAGATTAGAGACCAAATGAATGTAAGTTTGTGGTTAATGTTTGAGTGTGGACCTAACCTCATTTCACAGAAAAGCACCCATCAAGAAACCTTGACAGCACAAGCCAGATGGATAATATATGGAAACAGCTAAGGAAGGGTTATAAAGTAGTGAGTTTTACTTACCCTTTGGGATGTTCTAGGTATATTCTGGATGGCAGCTTAACAAATCTGAACTGGAATTGGAGAAACATAATATTGATATGGAGCCATCACGAAATTAATTAGAAATTTTAGGAATAATGGATACAAGGAATTTTACTGTCCTCTGTAGTGGAAATATATATATAGTGTTTGGCACAGGATTCCTGGCAAATAAGAAGTCTAAAATGATAATATTATTGGAAAGTATATTGCAGGAATTAAGAGAAGGAGGCAGCAAATTATGGACCTGTGGGAGCACCCACATAGCCACCTTCCTATGCACCTCTACGCATCACAGCACGTAGCCAGTGTCGGTGCACCTACATAACCAGCTTCCAACTCACCGCTTTACATCACAGTAAGGCTACCTC